>Ga0155950_1016_pt1 | contig 31625 bp, 27 predicted proteins | sample RifCSPlowO2_02_FD_107604 | JGI IMG/M metagenome (GOLD analysis project Ga0155950, IMG submission 107604) | Acidobacteria bacterium RIFCSPLOWO2_02_FULL_67_21
ACCTGGAGATCTGGCGCAACGGGCAGGTCTACCAGCAGAGCTACGAGCGCGGCACGCCGGTCTCGGGCCTGCAGGTCGCCGGGACGACGCAGCGGCGCGGCACCAAGGTGACGTTCAAGCCGGACCCCCAGGTGTTCGAGACGGTCGACTACAGCTTCGACACGCTCGCGCAGCGGCTCCGCGAGATGGCGTTCCTCAATGGCGGCATCCTCATCACGCTCACCGACGAGCGCGACGGCAAGTCGCACAAGTTCCAGTATGAGGGGGGCATCGTCTCGTTCGTCGAGTATCTCAACAAGAACAAGACCAACGTCAACGACAAGCCGATCTACATGCGCGGCAGCAAGGACGGCATCGACGCCGAAATCGCGCTGCAGTGGAACGACGGCTACACCGAGCTGATCTTCGCCTTCGCCAACAACATCAACACCCACGAAGGGGGCACGCACCTCTCCGGCCTGCGGGCCGCGCTCACGCGCAGCATCAACACCTACGCGGCAAAGAGCAATATGGCGAAGGATCTCAAGGACGCCAGCATCAGCGGCGACGATATCCGCGAGGGCCTGACCGGCGTCGTGAGCGTCAAGATCCCGCAGCCGCAGTTTGAGGGCCAGACCAAGACCAAGCTCGGGAACACCGAGGTGAAGGGGATCGTCGAGGCGATCGTCAACGACAAGCTCGGACAGTTCCTGGAGGAGAACCCGGTCATCGCCCGGCGGATCATTGGCAAGGCGGTCGACGCAGCACGCGCGCGCGACGCGGCGCGCAAGGCGCGCGACCTGGTCCGCCGCAAGGGCGCGCTCGACGGAAGCGGCCTGCCGGGCAAGCTCGCGGACTGCCAGGAGCGCGATCCGGCGCACAGCGAGCTCTATATCGTCGAGGGCGAATCGGCCGGCGGGTCCGCCAAGCAGGGCCGCGACCGGCGCTTCCAGGCGATCCTGCCGATCAAGGGCAAGATCCTCAACGTCGAGAAGGCGCGCTTCGACAAGATGCTCGGCAGCGACGAGATCAAGACGATGATCGCGGCGCTCGGGTGCGGGATCGGGGCCGAGGACTTCGACGCCGACAAGGTCCGCTACCACCGGATCATCATCATGACCGACGCCGATGTGGACGGGTCCCACATCCGCACGCTGCTGCTCACGTTCTTCTACCGGCAGATGGGACAGCTCATCGACCGCGGCCACATCTACATCGCGCAGCCGCCGCTCTTCCGGGCCAAGCGCGGCCGGACGGAGACCTACATCAAGGACGAGCGCGATCTCGAGAGCTTCCTGATCCGGCGCGCGGTCGAATCGCGCGTGGTGAAGCTCGCCGACGGCGGCGAGCTGTTCGGCGAGATGCTTGAGAAATCGCTCCAGCGCATCATGGGGTTCCGCAAGCTGCTGCAGCAGGTCACGCGCCGCGGCGCGCCGCCCGACATCGTCTCGGCGCTGCTGCAGTTCGACGCGCGCGACAAATCGTTCTTCGAGCAGCGCGACAAGCTGGACGTGATCGTGGCGCGGATGACGACCCCGGTCCGCACTCTCACCGTGAGCCGCGACGACGAGCACAATGCGTTCGTGCTCGGCGTGGAAGACCGCTCCCAGGGCTACCCGCGCACCTTCAGCATGGGCGTCGACTTCATCGCCACCGGCGAATACCGGACGCTGCTGGCGGCGTATCGCGAGATCCGCGACATCAGGTTTCCGGTCGTCGTGGTGACCTCCACCGGCGCCGATGACGCCGCGGAAGACGACGGCGCGGCGGCCGCCGGCGAGAGCAGGCCCGCCCGCGTGCCCCGCCGGGAGCCCGACGCGACGCTCGAGAACGTCGACGCGTTCGTCGACTTCTTCATCGCGGCGGGCAAGAAGGGTATCGCGGTGAATCGCTACAAGGGTCTCGGCGAGATGAACCCCGACACGCTCTGGAACACGACGATGAACCCCGACAACCGGACGCTGCTGCAGGTCAGGGCCGAGGACCACGCGGAAGCCGATCAGATGTTTACGACGCTCATGGGCGACCAGGTCGAGCCGCGCCGGAAGTTCATCGAGGACAACGCGCTCGACGTGAGAAACCTGGACGTTTAGCGGTCGGCGAGGCGGACCCGGCGGCAGAGATCACATGAACACAGTCCCCAACCGAATCCCGGTCAATATCGAAGACGAAATGAAGCGCTCGTACATGGATTACGCCATGAGCGTCATCATTGGACGAGCGCTGCCCGACATCCGCGACGGCCTGAAGCCGGCGCATCGCCGCGTGCTGTTCGCGATGCGGCAGATGGGCCTCGCCTCCAACCGCACCTACCGCAAGTGCGCGAAGATCGTCGGCGAAGTCATCGGCAACTATCATCCGCACGGCGACGCGCCCGCGTACGACACGCTCGTTCGGCTGGCCCAGGACTTCAACATGCGCTATCCCCTGGTCGACGGCCAGGGGAACTTCGGCTCGGTCGATGGCGACCCGCCGGCGGCCTATCGCTACACCGAGGCGCGGCTGAAGGCGCTGGCCGAAGAGCTGATGGCGGACCTCGACAAGGAGACCGTCGACTTCGTTCCCAACTTCGACGAGACGACCGAAGAGCCGACCGTCCTGCCGGCGCCGTTCCCGAACCTGCTCGTGAACGGCTCGGCCGGAATCGCCGTCGGCATGGCGACGAACATTCCGCCGCACAACATGCGGGAAGTCGTCGACGCCGCCATCTGGACCATCGAGAGCGCGCAGGCCGATCGGCCCCCGACGCTTTCCGAGAAGCAGCGGCGGCTGCTGGAGCTGGTGCCCGGCCCCGACTTCCCCACCGGCGGCTACATCGTCGGCCGCCTGGGCATTCAGCAGGCCTATCTGACCGGGCGCGGCGCGGTGGTGATGCGCGGCAAGGCGGATGTCGAGGTGTCGAAGAAAGGCGACCGCTCGTCCATCGTCGTGTCCGCGATCCCGTACCAGGTGAACAAGGCGAGGCTGATCGAGCGGATCGCCGAACTGGTGAAGGAAAAGACGATCGAGGGGATCTCCGACATCCGCGACGAGTCGGACCGCGACGGGATGCGGATCGTCATCGACCTGAAGCGCGGCGAGATCGCCGATGTCATCCTGAACAATCTGTACAAGCACACGGCGCTGCAGAGCAGCTTCGGGATCATCATGCTCGCGATCGTCGGCGGCCGGCCGAAGGTGCTGTCGCTCGTCGAGCTGATCGACAACTTCGTGGAGTTCCGGCGCGAGGTCGTCCGGCGACGGACCGAGTTCGAGCTCCGGAAGGCGGAAGCCCGGCGCCACATCCTCGAGGGGCTCAAGATCGCACTCGATCGCCTCGATGCGGTGATCGCCCTCATCCGCGCCGCGAAGAACCCGGGAGAAGCGCGCGAAGGCCTCATGGGGCAGTTCGGCCTCAGCCAGCTGCAGGCCCAGGCGATCCTCGACATGCAGCTGCAGCGGCTGACCGGCCTGGAACGGCAGAAGATTCTCAACGAGCTGGCCGAGCTGCTGAAGGTGATCGAGCGGCTGCTCGCCATCCTGTCCAGCAACGCGCTGCTGATGCAGATCGTCGTCGACGAGCTGCGCGCCGTGCGCGACACGTACGGCGACGACCGCCGCACCGAGATCCTGGCGGAGGAGGGCGAGTTCCGCATCGAAGACCTGATCGCCGAAGAGGACATGGCGATCACGGTCAGCGGCACCGGCTACATCAAGCGGACCGCCATCACGAGCTACCGCAACCAGCGGCGCGGCGGCAAGGGACGCATCGGCATGCGCACGCGCGAGGAGGACTTCGTCAGCCACCTCTTCGTCGCGTCGACGCACGCCTACATCATGATCTTTTCGGATCGCGGGCGCGCCTACTGGCTCAAGGTTCACGAGATCCCCGACGTGGGGCCGGACGGCCGCGGCAAGGCGATCGCGAATCTGGTCTCGATGGAAGAGGGCGAGCGGATCGCCGCGCTCGTCGCCGTCAAGGAGTTCGAGGCGGACAAGTACATCGTCATGGGCACCCGCCACGGCGTGGTCAAGAAGACCGAGCTGAGCGCCTTCAGCAATCCGCGCGCGGGCGGCATCATCGCCATGGGCGTCGAGGACGGCGATTCGGTGATCGCGGCGCAGATCTCGGACGGGAACGGCGAGATCTTCATCGGCACGCGCGACGGGATGTCCATCCGCTTCAAGGAGACCGACGTCCGCCCGATGGGCCGCGCCGCGTTCGGCGTGCGGGGGATCACCCTGCGGGAGGGCGACGCGGTGGTGGCCATGGAAGTGCTGAAGCCCGGCGGGACCATTCTCTCGGTCACCGAGCAGGGGTACGGCAAGCGCACGGAGCTCGAGGACTACCGCATCCAGTCGCGCGGCGGGATCGGCATCATCAACATCCAGACCTCCGACCGCAACGGCAAGGTCGTCGGGATCACACAGGTGACCGACGACGACGAGCTGATGCTGATCACCCAGCAGGGCAAGATCCTGCGGATGGCGTCGAAGGACATCCGCACGATCGGACGCTCCACGCAGGGCGTGCGCCTGATCGACATCGAAGGCGAGGACCGGGCGGTGTCGATTGCCAGGCTTGCCGAGAAGGACGACGAAGACGAACCGGCGGCCGCGCCACCCGAATCACCAGAATCGTAGAGGCGGGGTTTCAGCCCCGCCCCAGCGACCCGCGCTACGCCACGTCCAGCTTCGCGAACTTCGCGCGGAGCGTTTTCTGCCCCACGGACGCGAACCGCACGACGAGCTTCGTGTCGTCGTCCAGCGGCTCGACGCTGATGACCGTCCCTTCCCCGAACGTCGGGTGCCGCACGCGACGACCCGGCCTGAGTCCTTCCGGCACCGACTGATCCTCGTCTTCAGAGGCGTATGCCGGCGCCTCCTCACGGGTCCGCCGCCCTCCCCGTCCGTACGGGTTCGCGCGGAACTGGGCGAACGACGACTGGTAGGGTGACGCGACCGTCGAGGGGATCTCGTCGATCAACTCGCGCGGAATCTCGTCGATGAACCGGGACGGATCGGTGGACTGATACTCGCCGAACACGCGCCGCCGCGCCGCCGACGTGAGCACCAGGCGCCGCTGCGCCCGGGTGATGCCGACGTAGCAGAGGCGCCGCTCCTCCTCGAGCTCGGCCTCGTCCTCGCTGGAGCGCGAATGCGGAAACAGGCCCTCCTCGAGCCCCGCGATGACGACGATTGGAAACTCGAGCCCCTTGGCGCTGTGCAGCGTCATCATCAGCACGCGGGCGCTGCGCGAGCCGGCTTCCTCGTCGGCGTCCGACAGCAGCGACAGCTGGTCGACGAAGCCCGCCAGCGACGGCTCCGGCATGCGCGACTCGTATTCGCGCGCGGCCGACACGAGCTCCAGCAGGTTCTCGATGCGGCCCTCGGCCTCCTCGCTCCGTTCGTCGCGCAGATCCTGCAGGTAACCGCTCTGGTCGATCGCCTTGCCGAGCGCGATCGACACCGGCTCGTTCGGCGCCGTGGCCGTGAGGCCCACGATGAGGTCGCGGAAGGCGGTGAGCGACGCGACCGCGCGCGGGGCCAGCAGGCGCCGGTCGACCGCGTGCAGCAGCCGCGTCCAGAGCGAGTGCGCCACGGTCTCACCGGGTGCCCGAGGCCCTGCGCCCTGGCGCGGCGCATCGAACAGCGGTGACTCCTCCCCTGCAGGCTCCACGGCCTCGAGCGACTCCATCACGCCCTTGCCGATCCCGCGGGCCGGCACGTTGATCACGCGCCGCAGGCTCACGTTGTCGTGCGGGTTCAGCAGCAGCTTCAGATACGCCAGCGTGTCCTTGACTTCCCTGCGTTCGTAGAACCGTACGCCGCCGATGATCCGGTAGTCGATCCCCGACCGCCGCAGTGCGTCCTCGAGCGTGCGGGACTGCGCGTTGGTGCGGTAGAGAATCGCGACCGTGCTGTCCACGTCGTCGCGCAGGGCCTCGCGCGCCGTCCGCGCGATGAACTCGGCCTCGTCCAGGTCGTCCCCCGCGCGGAAGTACAGGAGCCTGGCGCCCCCTTCCCGATCCGTGTACAGGCGCTTCTCCTTGCGATTGCGGTTCTGCGAGATGACGGCCGACGCCGCATCGAGGATCACCTGGGTGGACCGATAGTTCCGCTCGAGGCGCACGATGCGGGCTTCCGGAAAATCGTGCTCGAAGTCCAGGATGTTGCGCAGATCCGCGCCGCGCCATTTGTAGATGGACTGGTCCGGGTCGCCGACAACGCAGAGATTCCGGTGCCGGGAGGCGAGCCGCTGGATGAGCAGATACTGGGGCCGGTTGGTGTCCTGGTACTCGTCGACCATCACGTACCGGAACTTCTCGCTGTACCGGTCGCGCACGTGCTCGGCGCGCTCGAAGAGGTCGACCGTCCTGAGCAGCAGGTCGTCGAAGTCCAGCGCACTCGCGTCTTTCAGCGCTTTCACGTACATCTCGTACAGGACGCCGATCTGCTGGTCGCGCGGATTCCACGAACTGGCCGTCAAGGTCTCGGGCCCTTCCATGCGGTTCTTGGCGTGGCTGATGCGCGAGAGGGCGAGCCGCGGCGCCAGCGCCGCGTCGTCGACGGCCAGCCGGCGCATCGCCTGCTTCATCACCGTCAGCTGATCGGCGGAGTCGTAGATCACGAAGTCGCGCGAGAGCCCGATGTGAGGGGCCTCCCGGCGCAGCAGGCGGGCGCAGAGCGCGTGAAAGGTGGAGATCCACATCTGCCGGCAATCGGTGCCGAGCAGCGTCTCCACACGCGTCCGCATCTCCTGCGCGGCCTTGTTCGTGAAGGTGACCGCCAGCACGCGGTCGGGTGGGGCAATCCCGGTCGCCACGAGGTGGGCGATGCGGTGCGCAATCACGCGGGTCTTTCCGGATCCGGCGCCGGCCAGGATCAGGAGCGGCCCGTCGGCGTGGAGAACAGCGTCCTGTTGTTCGGGATTGAGGGTGGAGAGGAGATCCAACCCTACTATTCTACAGTGACGCTCTTGGCGAGATTCCGCGGCTGGTCGACGTCGCAGCCGCGTGTGACGGCGATGTGATACGCCAGCAGCTGCAGCGGGATCGTCATCACGATCGGCGTGAGCAGCGGCGTGGTGGCCGGCATCGGCAGCATCATGTCGTCGCTGCCGAGCATGGGCGCAAGCCGCGTGTCCCCTTCCGTCGTGACCGCGATGACCGAGCCGCCGCGGGCCTTGGCTTCCTGGATGTTGCCGAGCATCTTCTCGAACACATGATCGTGCGGCGCGAGCGCGACGATCGGCATCTGCTCGTCGATGAGCGCGATCGGCCCGTGCTTCATCTCGCCGGCCGGATACCCTTCAGCGTGGATGTACGAGATCTCCTTGAGCTTGAGCGCGCCTTCGAGCGCGATCGGGTAGTTGATGCCGCGCCCCAGAAAGAGGAAGTCGCTCCGGGTGTAGAAGCGTTCCGCCACCTTTTCCGTCGCGGCCGACGCCTTGATCGCCTGCTCGAGGACCTGAGGAATTTTCAGCAGCTCCCCGATGTGCCGGCGAATGTCGGCCGGCTCGAGCGTCGCCCGCGCCTGCGCCAAATGCAGGGCGAGCAGCTGCAGCGCCACCAGCTGCGACGTGAACGCTTTGGTCGAGGCGACGCCGATCTCCGGCCCGGCGTGCGTGTACACGGTGCCCTCGGCCTCGCGTGTCGCCATGCTGCCGACGACATTGCAGATGGCAATCGTCCGGGCGCCCTTGCGGCGCGCCTCGCGCAGCGCTGCGAGGGTATCGGCGGTCTCGCCCGACTGTGTGATGACGATCGTGAGCTCGTGCGGCGCCACGATCGGGCTTCGGTACCGGTACTCGGATCCGTAATCGACCTCGACCGGCAGCTTCGCCAGCGCCTCAATCAGATACTTCCCCACCAGGCCGGCATGCCAGGAGGTGCCGCACGCGACGATCGAGACCTTCTCGAACGTCCGGAAGGCGTCATCCGGAATGTTCAGGTCGTCGAGGAAGATGCGCCCCCGATCGAGCGAGACGCGGCCGAGCATCGTGTCGCGGGCCGCCGTGGGCTGCTCGTGGATTTCCTTGAGCATGAAGTGCTTGTGGCCGCCCTTTTCCGCCGCGATCGGATCCCACATCACGCGCTGGGTCGTCTTGGAGACGGCTCGGCCCGCGAAATCGGTGAACGTGACGCCCGACCGCGTGATCACCGCCATCTCCTCGTCGCCCAGGAAGACGACGTCGCGCGTGTGCGCCAGGATGGCCGGAATGTCCGAGGCGACGAAGAACTCGTCATCGCCCAGGCCGACGACGATCGGCGGGCCGTTGCGGACGGCGACGATCTTCTCCGGGTCGTCGACCGAGACGAGCACCAGGGCGAACATGCCGCGCATCAGCGCGAGCGCGCGGCGGACGGCGCTCTCGAGCCCGTCAGACTTCATCTCGCGCTCGACCAGGTGCGCGACGATTTCGGTGTCGGTCTCGGTCCTGAACGTGTGGCCCTGCGCCTGCAGCTCCTCCTTCAGCTCGAGGTAGTTCTCGATGATGCCGTTATGGACGACGACGATGCGGCCGGTGCAGTCGCGATGCGGGTGCGCGTTCTCCTCGGTGGGCCGGCCGTGCGTGGCCCAGCGTGTATGGCCCACGCCGTACAGCCCGTCGACCGGGTCGGTGCGGATCGCATTCTCGAGATTCACGAGCTTTCCGGCCGACCGGCGCAGCGCGATGCCTTCGGGACTGACGACGGCGACGCCGGCGGAGTCGTAGCCCCGGTATTCCATCCGCCGCAGGCCGTCCAGCAGCACGGGAACGACCGGTTTCGATCCGATGTAGCCGATGATTCCGCACATAACAGGCCTCAGGACTTGTTCTTCTTCTCCGCCCAGCCCTCGACGTTCGTCTGTCGCCCGCGCGCGATGCCGAGCGCTCCAGCCGGGACATCCTCGGTGATCGAAGACCCGGCCGCGACATACGCGCCTCGGCCGATGCGGACCGGCGCGATCAATTGCGAGTCGCTGCCGATGAACGCCCCCTCCTCGATGACCGTCGGATGTTTGGTCCGGCCGTCGTAGTTGCAGGTGATGGTGCCGGCGCCCACGTTGACGCCCGGGCCGATCGTCGCATCGCCAAGGTACGAGAGGTGGTTCGCTTTGGAGCCAGGGCCGAGGGTGGTCTTTTTCAGTTCCACGAAATTGCCAACTTTCGCCTTTGCCCCGACAGCCGTTTCCGGGCGCAGGTGCGCAAACGGGCCGATGGACGCGTCGTTTGCAACCCGCGCACCAACGATGAGGCAGAAATTGTGGATCGTCACGCGATCGGCGACGTCCGAGTCGACAATGCGCACGTTGGCGTGAATCTCACAAGCTGTGCCGATGCGCGTCTGTCCCTGGATCACCACACCCGGGTGGATCACGGTGTCAGGGCCGACCACGACGTCCGGATCGATATAGGTCGTCGCCGGGTCGATGAGCGTGACGCCGGCCGCCATCAGTTCTTCGTTCTTCTTCTGTCTCATAAGGGCGCTCACTTCCGCCAACTCGGAGCGGCTGTTGATCCCGCGCACCTCGCCGGGGTCGTCCACGAGCAGGGTTTCCACCGGCCGCTTTCGCCGCCGGTAGCCTGCAATCACATCGGTCAGGTAATACTCCCCCTGGGCATTGCGCGCCGCAATCGTGCGCAGGGCGTCGAACAGCGGGACGAGATCGAAGGCGTAGATACCGCTGTTGATTTCTCGGACGCGGCGCTCGGCGGCGGTGGCGTCGCGCTCCTCCACGATGCGGGCGATGCGGCCATCGGTGCGGATGATGCGCCCATAGCCGTACGGGCGCTCCACGACCGCCGTGACCACCGTCACGGCCGCGGCGGCGGCCTTGTGGGCCGCCAGGAGACCACGCAGCGTCTGCCCCGTCAGAAGCGGCACATCCCCCGAGAGCAGGATCAGGGTGCCCTGCCGGCCGCGCAGGAGCGGTTCCACCTGCTGCAGGGCGTGAGCGGTTCCGAGCTGCGGGTCCTGGAGCGCGAAACCCACCCCGCGCTGCCCTGCCAGACGCTCTCGGACGGCGGCCGCCATATGGCCGACCACGACCGTTGTCGTGGCGGGCGCCAGTGAGGCCGCGGTCGCCAGCACGTGATCGATCATCGGGCGGCCGGCCACCGGATGGAGCACCTTCGGCAGGCTCGACTTCATCCTGGTGCCCTGTCCAGCCGCGAGGATCACGACATGGATGTCGTCGGGGGAGCCCCAGTGAGAGGTCATACCCCAGAACTCTTTTCTTTTTCTATGATTGCGTATACATCGTTCGGAGACAGGCCGTGCTTTCGAGCCAGGGCGGCCACTATCTGGCGGCGGCCGCCCGGCAATGAATCCGTCATTCGACCAAACTCAGCCGCTATAGATTGGTCGTTGGGCCTATTATGGCTCGACTCATCTGCCCCTGTTGGCCCGACCACGACCGTGAACTCCCCTTTAGGATTGGGCATTTGGTCAATTAAATCACCCGCTCGATGGCTCCTGAGGAGCTCCTGGTGCATCTTGGTGAGCTCTCGGGCCACAACAATCTGTCTAATGCCCAAAACACTGTCCATGTCGGCCATGGTTCGGCGGATTCGGTGGGGGGCTTCGAAGAAGACCACCGTATGGGGGATCGATTTGACGCGCTCCAACCAGCTTATTCTGTCTTTTGACCGAGCAGGAACAAACCCGAGAATCGTCAACGGCTCCAACGGGAACCCCGAAACGGCTGCCGCGGTCACCGGGGCGCTGGGGCCTGGAATGGGATCGACCGCGATCCCGGCCTCGACGCAGGCCCGAACGAGCTCGATTCCCGGGTCGGAGACGCCTGGCGTGCCCGCATCGGTGACGAGCGCGATCCCTTCGCCACGGCCCAGGCGTGCCAGGAGCTGCGGCAGGCGCGACCGCGCGTTGTGCTGGTGAAAGCTGATGGTGGGGGTCGAGATCGCGTAATGCGCCAGCAGTTTGGCCGTGCGGCGCGTGTCTTCCGCTGCGATCCCGTCCGCCTCACGCAGGATGCGCAGGGCTCGAATCGAGATGTCCTCGAGGTTGCCGATGGGCGTTGCGACGACGAACAACGTGCCGGACATCAGGCGGTTCAAGGCGCGCGGAGCGCGCCGGGAGGCGCTGAATAACCAGCCAAGGCGTCGCTTGGCTGCGCGCGGAGCGCGCCGGGAGACGCTGAATAACCAGCCAAGGCAACGGTCGGCTGGTTATTGTACCATTGCGAGATGCGCGCTCACCGAGCGTGGAGACAGAGCGCCAGTCATGACCCGGCATGTACCCATCGGAGCCATTCCCGCACTTCGTCGACGATTACCTCGGGTATCTATATGAGGTACTCCCCACTCAGGCAAGCGCGGACGGCCTTCATCTGCACGACGACCTGGTCGAGGACTTCAGCCGACCGGCCGTAGACGCCCACATCCGGGCGCTTGCCGGGTTCGGCCGGCGCCTGCAGCAGATCGACCCCGCGCACCTCCCGGCCACCGAGCAGGTGGAGCACCGGATCGTCGCCGCCAACATCGAGGCCCGGGTGCACGAGCTGGAGACCGTCCGGAGCTGGGAGCGGAACCCGCAGCTCTATGCCGACGCCCTCGGCGCCAGCCTGGCGGGGCAGGCGCTCTTCACCTACGCCCCGGAGCCCGATCGGGCCCGGCGTCTCGTCTCCAAGCTGCGTCAGGTCCCCCGGCTCGTCGAGGCGGCACGCGACAACATTCGCGACTGCCCCGGCATCTTCGTGAAGATCGGCCTCGAGACCTGGCGGGGCGTGCTGGCCTTCATCGAGACAGACCTGCCCCGCGCCTTCTCGACGCTGGACGACCTGCACATCCTGGGCGACCTCGCCGACACCTCCGCCGAGGCGGCGCATGCGATCACGGGGTACCTCGACTCCCTCGAGAGCGACCTGGCGCCCCGCGCCAAGGCGTCGTTCCGTCTCGGCCGGGAGCACTTCGAGCGCAAGCTGAAGCTGGACGAGGGGATTACGCTGAGTGCGGGCCGGCTGCTCGCCATCGCACTGCGCGAGCTGCACGAGGTGCAGGAGGAGTTCCGCCTGGTCGCGGGCCGGATGAACGGCGGCGATCCCATCCGCACATGGCGGCAGGCCAAGGCGCAGCACCCGGCGCCAGGGCAGCTCGTGACCGTCGCCGAAGCGCAGATCCGCGAGCTCGCGACGTTTCTGCAGCGGCAGGCGATTGTCTCGGTTCCGGAGTCAGAGCCGGTCGTCGTGGCGCCCTCGCCGGAGTTCTACCGGTGGGCGTTCGCCAGCATGTGGACGCCGGGGCCGTTCGAGCCGAAGCCGAGCCGCGCCTACTACTATCTGACGGACGTCGATCGCGACTGGCCCCCGGAGCGGCAGGAGGAGCACATGCGCGACTTCAACGTGCCGACGCTCTGGAACATCTCGATGCACGAGGTCTACCCGGGCCACTTCCTGCAGTATCAGCACCTGCGGCAGGTCGAGTCGAAGGTGCGCAAGTCGACGCTCTTTGCCCCGGCGTCGTTTGTCGAGGGCTGGGCGCACTACTGCGAGCAGATGATGGCGGAGGCCGGCTTTCGGCGCGGCGACGACACCATCCGGCTCGGCCAGCTCGCCGAAGCGCTCGTGCGGCTGGCGCGCGCGGTCGTCGCCATCCGCCTGCACTGCGAGGACCTGTCGGTGGAGCAGGGCATGCGGTTCTTCCGCGACGAGGCGTTCCTCGAGGAGGCCACCGCGCGGCGCGAGGCCGAGCGCGGGACCTTCGATCCGACGTACCTCGTGTACTCGATCGGGAAGCTGATGATGCTCAAGCTCCGTCGCGACTACAAAGAGGCGCAGGGAGGAAAGTTCTCGATGCGCGGGTTCCACGACGCCGTGCTGGCGCAGGGGAACGCGCCCTTCTGGGCGCAGCGCCGCCTGCTGCTCGGCGACGCCTCGGACGCGGTGCTGGAGTAGCGCGCATGCCGATGTATGAGTACGAGTGCGGCGCGTGCGGGCAGCGCTTCGAGCTGATCCGCAAGTTCTCCGATCCGCCGCTGGAGGTGTGCGCGCTGTGTGGCAAGGGGCCGGTGACCCGCCTGCAGTCGTCGCCCGCATTCCAGTTCAAGGGCAGCGGCTGGTACGTCACCGATTACGCGCAGAAGGAGAAGACGGGGAAGAGCGACGGCACAACGGGAGCGGGGGAGGCCAAGCCCGCCGAGACGAAGACCGACTCGAAGACCGACTCCGGATCGTCGTCCGAGAAGACGGCCTCATCGAGCGACACAGCGGGCAAGAGCGACGGCTCCGCGAACCCCTCGACCTCGCCGCCGTCCACGGCATCCACCAAGCCCCCCAAGTCGTGAGTGATGTAGGCCAGGTCCTGTTGGACCCGGCGTTACGTCTCGACGCCGATCTTCAGATCCAGCGACTCCAGGTACCGCCGGAACGGCTCGGCGAGGTCCGGCCGGCGCAGCGCGAAGTAGACGAGCGCCTTGAGAAACCCGAGCTTGTTGCCGGTGTCGTGGCGCACGCCTTCGATCTCGTAGACGTAGACCGGCCGCTGCTGGAGCAGCCGCCGGAGGCCGTTGGTCAGCTGAATCTCGCCCGAGCCGTCGCGGCCGGTGGCCTCGAGCGCCTCGAAGATATCGGGCGTGAGGATGTAGCGGCCGATGATGGCGAGATTCGACGGGGCATCCTCGCGCCGCGGCTTCTCGACCAGGTCCTTCACGCGATGGACGCGCGGCCCGAGATCCTCGCGCTCGTCGATCGCGACGATGCCGTAGCTGGCGACGTCTTCGGGCGCCACGCGCTCGACGGCGAGCACGGGGCCCTGCACGCGCTCGTAGACGTCGATCATCTGTTTGAGCGCCGGCGGATTCGCGTCGATCACGTCGTCGCCGAGAATGACGGCAAACGGCTCGTCGCCGATCAGGTTTCTGGTCACGAGCACCGCGTGCCCGAGGCCGAGCGGCTCTCCCTGGCGCACGTACGCTACGTTGATCGGCGCGGTGATCTTGCGGATTTCCTCCAGGAGCGCCGTTTTGCCGCGCTGCTCGAGGTAGCTTTCGAGCTCGACCGCGACGTCGAAGTGATCCTCGATGGCGTTCTTGCCCCGGCCGGTCACGATGATGATGTTGGGGACGCCGGACTGGACGGCCTCTTCCACGCCGTACTGGATGACCGGCTTGTCGACGAGCACCAGCATTTCCTTCGGCTGTGCCTTGGTGGCGGGGAGAAACCGCGTGCCCAGCCCCGCCGCCGGGAACACCGCCTTCCGGATCGTGCCGCTCATACCGCCATCGTAGCTGAAGGGTAGCGAGGGAGCCAGCGACCCATATAGGATCCAGGGCCATGCTCGATCCGGTGTTTCTCCGCGACCACCTTCCCGCGCTGCGCACGGCGCTCCAGCATCGCGGCGTCGATCTGGGCGCCGATCTCGACGCGCTGCTGGCGCTCGAGACCGAACGGAAGCGGCTGATCCCCGGGATCGAGGGGCTCAAGCGCGAGCAGAACGCCGCCGGAGAGGAGGCGGGGCGCGCGCGGCGCGAAGGGCGCGACATCACCGCGATTCAGGACGCGAGCCGCGAGCGCGCCCAGCGGATCAAGCAGCTGAGCGCCGAGCTCGACGCCGTGGAGGAGCGCCGCCAGCGGGGCCTGCTCACGATTCCGAACGTGCCGCATTCGAGCGTGCCGGTCGGACGAAGCGCGGCCGACAACGTCGAAGTCCGGCGCCACGGCACCCCGCGGCCCTTCTCGTTCACGCCGCAGGCGCACTGGGATCTCGGGCCGGCGCTCGGCATCATCGACTTCGAGCGCGGGACGAAGATCGCCGGCGCGCGCTTTACCGTGCTCGTCGGCGCCGGCGCGCGGATGGCCAGGGCGCTCATCGACTTCATGCTCGACCTGCACACCCGCGATCATGGCTACACCGAGGTGGAGCCGCCGTTCATGGCCAACAGCGCGGCGCTCACAGGGACGGGCAACCTCCCGAAGTTCGAAGCGGACCTGTTCAAGATCGCGGGGGAGTGGGATCTCTTCATGGTCCCGACCGCCGAGGTGCCGCTGACCAACATGCACCGGGAGGAGATTCTCGACGGCCGGATGCTGCCGATCCGGTACACGGCGTACACACCCTGCTTCCGCAGCGAGGCAGGCTCCTACGGCGCGGACGTCCGCGGCCTCATCCGGCAACACCAGTTCGACAAGGTCGAGCTGATGGCGTTCAGCGCCCCGGCCGAGTCCTACAACGAGCTCGAGCGGCTCACCGGCCACGCGGAGGAAGTGCTGAAGCGGCTCGATCTGCCGTACCGGACCGTCCTGCTCTGCACCGGGGACATGGGGTTCGCGTCGGCGAAGACCTACGACATCGAGGTGTGGCTGCCGAGCCAGAACACGTTCCGCGAGATCTCCTCGTGCAGCAACACCGAAGCGTTTCAGGCCCGGCGGGCCAGTATCAAGTATCGCCAACCGGGCGGCAAGCCCGACTTCGTCCACACACTGAACGGATCCGGGCTGGCAGTCGGCCGAACGCTGATTGCGGTGATGGAGAATTATCAGCAGGCAGACGGATCGGTGGTCGTGCCCGATGCGCTGCGGCCTTATATGCGTGGCCTCGAGATCATTGGACCGCCCAAGTAAGTCCCAAACCCCAAATCCCAAATCCCAAAGCGTCGAGTCCGATACTTTGGGATTTGGTTATTGGGATTTGGGATTTGACGCCAGTCTCTAGACGCTCACTTTCGACCGGCTCTCCTGCGCCCCTGAGCCCGACATCATCGCGTCGAGCGAAAGGGCGTTCCACGAGCGGCACGCCAGCAGCAGGAAGAACGCGATGGCGTAGGTCAGCTGCAGCCACGCCAGGGTGAAGTCGCCCAGGAACATCGTCCCGAACGTCAGGCTCGTCATGAGCAGCCCGCCGATGATCAGGGCGTAGCGGGTGCCGAGGCCGAGGATGATCATCGCGCCGATGGTCGTCTCGACGATCGGGATGGTATGGGCGAACGGGCTGATGAGCCCCGGCCCGATCCAGGTGGCGGCGAACTGCTTGATCATGCCGTTGGAGAAGTTGTCGAGGCCCAGGATGAAGATCCGGGCGATCCCGCGGAGCATGATGTTCACGCCGAACGTCAGTCGGAAGATCGCGTAGGCGAGCGCCAGGTCCGATCGCCAGTCCAGCGTGCTCGTCGTCGAGTTGGCCATGCGGAGCTCCTTTGAGTGAGGCTAGCGGCTTATACGCCGGAAGCGTCGGCGGCGTCAATCGACACCCGTACGTAGTGCTGGCCTTTAGGCCAGCCCAACCCGGGGTTCCCAGTTACACTGAATGACGCCGCCGGGCGCGGCAACCCGCGAGCGGAGAGGTGGCCGAGTGGTCGATGGCGGCGGTCTTGAAAACCGCTGTACCCGGAAGGGTACCGGGGGTTCGAATCCCTCCCTCTCCGCCAGCAAGCGAGTCACCATATGCGAAGGCTGTCTTGGTGAAACCATCCAGTGCCATCGTCGGCGCCGGCCTCCAGATGATGCCGAACTCCATGAAGGTGCTGCGGCGCATCGGCATCGAGGACCGCGTGCGCGGGACGTCGTTTCAGCCCTACTCGCATCTCAACCGCGTCTGGGACACGGGCGAGATCCTGCGCGAGCTGCCGATGCCGGAGAGCCTCTTCGGCGCGCCGTACCTGTGCATGCACCGCGGCGACCTCCATGAGGCGCTGCTCGCCGGCGTGCCCGCCGCGTCCGTCCACCTCCAGAAGAAGCTTGCCGGCATCGACGAACGGGGCAGCCAGGTGCGGCTCTCGTTCGAGGACGGCACGTCGGCACACGCCGATCTCCTCATTGGCGCCGACGGTGTGCACTCGATCGTCCGCGACATCATCGTTGGACCTGATGAGCCGATTCACAAGCTGTACGGCTACGACGCGTGGAACGTGCCATTGACGTCGACGGAGGCGCGGGTCTGAAGGACGGCGTAGCCACTCTCTCGGACGGGGCCACGTTGTCCTATACGTTGCGGCCGGCGCCGACAGCAGGCGCACCCCGGCTCGTCCTGATTCACTCGCTCGCGCTCGATCGCACGGTCTGGGACCTCGTCGTAGCCGGGCTCGCGGACGAGGCGTCAATCCTGACCTACGACTGCCGCGGGCACGGCCGCTCGAGCCGGCGCGCCGGGCCGTTCACGGCGGAGCTCTTCGCGCAGGACCTTCACGAGCTGCTCGATCACGTCGGGTGGAGCGCGGCCGCGGTCGCGGGCTGCTCGATGGGCGGCTGCGTGGCGCTGGCGTTTGCCGGGCGCTACCCGTCGAGCGCGGCGGCGCTCGGGTTGATCGACACCACGGCGTGGTACGGACCTGACGCGCCGGCGAAATTCCGGGAGCGCGCGGAAGCCGCGCGCGCAAAAGGCATGCAGGGGCTCATCGACTTCCAGCTCACGCGCTGGTTCTCCGACGGTTTCCGGGCCGCTCACCCCGACGTGCTGCAGCGGACGGCGGCGATCTTCGTCGCCAACGACTTCGGCTGCTATGCTGCCACCTGCGCGCTGCTGGGCGACGTCGACGTCCGCCCGCACCTGGCCCGCTTTCGGATGCCTGTGGCGATCGTGGTGGGCGAGGAGGACTACGCTACGCCGGTCGACATGGCCCGCCAGCTTCATGAGGCGATCCCGCCGTCGACGCTGCGCGTGATCCCGCACGCCCGCCATCTGACGCCGATCGAACACCCCGCAGTGATCGCAGAGGAAATCCAGTCGCTGCTGCAGCGCACCCCATTTTCACCATGTCCGGGCCCGAGCTGATCGCCCGGCTGGAGCGGGTCCCCTTCACACGCTGGCACCTGCGCGCCCGCGTCATCATGGGCAGCGCCACGTTCTTCGACGCCTTCGACGCGCTGTCGCTGGCGTTCGTGCTCCCGGTGCTCGTGCGCCTGTGGGGGATCTCGGTCGTCCAGATCGGATGGCTGATCGCCGCCGGTTACCTCGGGCAGTTTGCGGGCGCCCTGCTCTTTGGCGCGCTCGCGGAGCGCTCGGGTCGCGTGCGCAGCGCCGCCGGGGCCACCGCGCTCATGTCGGTGATGAGCCTGGCGTGCGCGCTCGCCGGCAGCTTCCCGGTCCTGCTCGCGCTCCGATTCGTCCAGGGGATCGGCGTCGGGGGCGAAATGCCGGTGGCGGCCGTCTACATCAACGAGTTGTCGAGGGCGCGCGGCCGCGGACGGTTCTTCCTGCTCTACGAGATGATCTTTCCGGTCGGGCTGATGGTGACCGGGCAGGTCGGCGCGCTGGTCGTGCCGGCGCTCGGCTGGCAGGTGATGTTCCTGATCGGCGGCATTCCCGGCCTGCTGATTGCCGGCCTGCTCCTGCGCCTGCGCGAGTCGCCGCGCTGGCTGATCGGCAAGGGACGGCTGGCGGAAGCCGAGGCCATCATCAGCGAGATCGAGCGGTCCGTCTCAACCACGAAGAACACGACGACCACGAAGGACACGAATGAAAACGGGGGTTTTCGCGATCCTCGAGCCCTTCGTGATCTTCGTGGTTCCGGCGCGCGCACGCGCTGGGCCGAGCTGCTCTCGCCGTTCTATCGCGGCCGAACCGCCATCGTCTGGACGCTCTGGGCGAGCGCGTACTTCATCACCAACGGGCTCAACAACTGGATGCCGACGCTGTACAACCGCGTCTACGGGCTGAGCCTGGAACAGGCGCTGCGCGCCGGGACGCTGACCAACGTCGCGCAGGTGGCGGTTCTCCTCGGCTGCGCCTTTGCGATCGACCGGATCGGGCGGCGCCGCTGGATGACGGCGTCGTTCGTGGCGGGCGCGCTGCTCCTGGCCGCTCTGGGATCGTTTGCGGCCGGATCGGTGTCGGCCGTCATCGCGCTCGTCACGATCAGCTACGGCATCGTCGGCTCCGCCAACGCCGTCCTGTATCTCTACACGCCGGAAATCTACCCGACGCGGATGCGTGCCATCGGCACCGGGTCGGCCACCTGCTGGCTGCGTCTGGCCTCGGCGGCCGGCCCGCTGCTGGTGGGCTATTTCGTGGCGGCGCGCGGCACCGGGGCCGTATTCCTGATGTTCGCATCGGCCGGGGTCGTCGGCGCGGTGGCCGCCACGCGGATGCTGGAAACGAGGAACCGGCCGCTGGAAGAGATTGCGCCGTGACGTTGGCGCCCCGGGTGGATTACACTGCCGCCCTACCGATAAGGCGCCTGCCGGGCGTGGGTGCGCGGCCGGCGCGAAGCCGGAGGAGCGCGATGGCAAGGAAGCGGACCGTCGATCGTCGGGACTTCTTGAAGGGGGCAGCCCTCAGCGGCGCCGCGGCGCTCGTGCCCGAGGCGGTGGCCACCGCCGCTCCACAGGCGGCGCCGGCGGCACAACCCGAGGCCGGTCAGGCCGCGAGGCCCACGGTGGCGCCGGCTGCGGCGCGCGAGGCCGACCCCGCACCGGCGGTTCCGGTGACGACGATCGATCGCCCCGGCGGCGACTTCATGGTCGACGTGCTCAAGGCCCTCAACATCGAGTACGTCGCGTCGAATCCCGGCTCGAGCTTCCGCGGCATTCACGAGTCGATCATCAACTACGGCGGCAACAAGATGCCGGAGTTCCTCACCTGCTGCCACGAAGAGTCGTCTGTGGCGATGGCCCACGGCTACTTCAAGATCGAGGGCAAGCCGATGGGGGTGCTTTGCCACGGCACCGTCGGCCTCCAGCACGCCTCGATGGCCATCTATAACGCCTACTGCGACCGCGTGCCGATTTACATCATGGCGGGCAACCACCTGGATGCGATGGGGCGGCGCCCCGGCGTGGAATGGGCGCACAGCGTGCAGGACGCGGCCGGGATGGTGCGCGACTTCATCAAGTGGGATGACGCGCCGCACTCGCTCGGCCATTTCGCCGATTCCGCCGTGCGGGCCTACAAAATCGCGATGACCTCGCCGATGATGCCGGTCCTGCTCGTGCTCGACGGCCACCTCCAGGAGGAGGGGATCTCGGCGGCAGAGGCGGCGCACATGCGCGTGCCGAAACTGACGCTCACCGCGCCGCCCCAGGGCGACGCCGGCGCCGTGGCGGACGCGGCACGCCTGCTCGTCAACGCAGAGAGCCCGGTGATCGTCGCCGACCGCGCCGCGCGGACGCCGGCCGGCATGGCTCGCCTCATCGAGCTGGCCGAGACGCTCCAGGCGCCGGTCATCAGCCAGCACGGACGCATGAACTTTCCGTCGCGGCATCCGCTCAACCTCTCAGAGGCCGGCCGGCAGCCGATTGCCAACGCCGACGTGATCCTCGGGCTCGAGCTGACCGACTTCTGGGGCACGGTGACCGCGATGCGGGATGGTCTCCAGAAGACGACGCGATCGTTTGTGAAGCCGGGCGCGAAGCTGATCAGCATCACTGCCGTCGATCTCTACACGAAGAGCAACTATCAGGACTTCCAGCGATACCCCGAGGTCGATATCGCCATGGCGGCCGATGCGGAGGCGACGCTGCCGGCGCTCATCGAGGCCTGCCGGAAGCTGATCACCGACGACCGCCGCCGCGTGATGCAGGAGCGCGGCCGCCGGATCGCGGAGGCGCACGCCAAGGCGCAGGACGCGATGCGCCAGGAGGCCGCCCACGCGTGGAACGCCTCGCCGATCAGCACGGCGCGGCTCTGCGCCGAGGTCTGGGCGCAGGTGCGGAACGAGGACTGGTCGCTTGTGGCCAACAGCGGCAATACCAGCGACTGGGCTCTGCGGATGTGGGATATGAGCAAGTACTATCACCACATCGGCGATTCCGGCGCGGCCGGCGTCGGCTACGGCGCGCCGGCGGCGGTCGGCGCCGCGCTGGCCAACAAGAAGTACGGGCGCCTCTCGGTCAACATTCAGGCCGACGGCGATTTCCTCTACGCGCCCGGCGTCTGGTGGACCGCGGCGCACCACCGAATCCCGCTGCTCTCGGTGATGCACAACAATCGCGCATACCACCAGGAGGTCATGCACATTCAGCGCATGGCCAACTTCCACGGCCGCGGCGTCACGCGGGCGAACATCGGCACCACCATCGACGACCCGAACGTCGATTTCGCGAAGATCGCGCAGGGCATGGGCGTCTACGCCGAGGGACCGATCACCAATCCAAACGACCTGGCGCCTGCCATCCAGCGCGCGCTGGCTGTCGTCAAGAAGGGAGAGCCGGCGCTGGTGGACGTCGTGACGCAGCCCAGATAAGTCAGTACGTAGGGCGGCTCCGCGGGAGACTCAAGTCATCGACCCGCGGACCCGCCGAAAGGCACACATGAAACAGACACTGATGGTGATCGCGGGAGCGGCATTGATGGCCGCGGTGCTGACGGCGCAGGCGCCCGCGCAGCCGGCCGCCGCTCCGGCGGGCAATGCGGATACGGGCAAGAAGCTGTTCGTCAGCAACGGCTGCTGGCAGTGCCACGGGTACGAAGGGCAGGGCGGCGTTGCCGGGGCGCGTCTCGCGGGCCGGCTCATGCCGTTTGCCGGATTCACCGCGTACGTCCGCCGGCCGGTGAATCAGATGCCGCCGTACGTGGAAAAGGTGCTGCCCACCGCCGATCTGGCGCGCATCTACGCATATCTGCAGTCCCGCCCGGCGGCGCCGCCGGTGGCCAGCATTCCGCTCCTGCAGAAGTGAAGACGGCCCCGCCGCCCGTCTTCCGCTCCGCATGCTGATCGACGCCCACGGCCACTACACGACCGCACCGGCCGGCCTGCGCGTGTTCCGCGCGCTGCAGATCTCGCAGATGGGCCGTCCCGTCAAGAAGCCGGTCGCCATCAGCGACGAGGAGATCCGGCAATCGCTCGAGAAGGGGCAGCTGCAGCTCATGGACGAGCGCGGCATCGACGTGATGCTGTTCTCGCCGATGGCGTCCGCCATGGGGCATCACTTCGGCAGCGCCGCGATCAGCCGCCACTGGACCGAAGTGAACAACGAGCTGATCCACCAGGTGTGCCGGCTGTATCCGTCGCGCTTCGTCGGCGTCTGCTCGCTGCCCCAGTCTCCGGGTGTGAGCCCGAAGGAATGCGCCGAAGAGCTCGAGCGATGCGTCACCGGGTTCGGCTTCGTCGGCTGCAACCTGAACCCGGACCCCTCGGGTGGGTACTGGACGGACCCGCCGCTCGGGGACGAGTGGTGGTATCCGCTCTACGAGAAGCTCCAGGCGCTCGACGTGCCCGCGATGATCCACGCGTCGGCCACCTGCAATCCGGCATTTCACACGGTCGGATCGCATTACCTCAACGTCGACAGCACCGCCTTTCTGCAGCTGATGGAGTCGCGCGTGTGTGCCGACTTCCCCCGGCTGCGGTTCGTGCTCGCCCATGGCGGCGGCAACGTGCCGTACCAGGCGGCCAGGTATCGTGCGCTGAGCCTGATGCACCAGTGGGAGCCGTTCGACCAGTTCATCGCGCGCTTCTACTGGGACACCACGGTGTACAGCCAGGAGGCGATGGAGCTGTTGATCAGGGTGGTGGGCGTGGACCGCGTGATATTCGCGTCGGAGATGCTTGGCGGCGTGAACACGACGAACCCGGCCACCGGCCGCTCGTACGACGACAACAAGGCGCTGGTCGACGCGATTCCGTGGCTGACCGCCGCGGATCGCAGGAAGATTTTCGAGGAGAACGTTCGCAGGGCGTATCCTCGACTGAAGATTGGTACGTAGCGCCGGGCTTGAGCCCGGCCGTTTCCGTACGTGGTGTCCGGCTTTAGCCGGACCCGGAGGCCTGTGCCCGAAAAGGTTCTTGCCGCGCTCAAGGTCGGCCCGGCCACAACCGAGCTGCGCGAGTTCAATCTGCCGGACATTCCGCCCGATGCGGCGCTGCTGAAGATGGAGGTGGCCGGCGTCTGCGGCACCGACGTCAGTCAGTACAGGCTGCCGCTGCGCGGGGCGCCGCTCATCATGGGCCACGAGAACGTCGGGTACCTGGCGAAGGCCGGCCGCGAGTTCCAGAAGCACAAGGGGTTCAAGGAAGGGGACCTCGTCTTCCTCGAGCACTACCTCCCGTGCGGACACTGCGAATGGGACCACATGGGGGAGTACCGGCACTGCGCTGCCACCGAGTGGTTCTACGACCCGGCGGCCATCCGGTACGGCTACACGTCACTCGACATCCCGCCCGGGCTGTGGGGCGGCTTCAGCCACTATGTCTATCTGCCGCTGAATGCCGTGCTCCACAAGGTGCCCCAGCCGCTCTCGCCCGAGGAGGCCGGGCTGGCGACGCCGATGTCGAACGGAATCCAGTGGACGCTGATGGACGGCGGCGTCGGGTACGCCTCGACGGTGCTCATCCAGGGGCCGGGACAGCAGGGGATGTGCTGCGTCATGGCGGCACAGCAGGCCGGGGCCGACCGCATCATCATCACCGGCACCTCGAAGGACGCCCGGCGGCTGGAGGTGGCGAAGGCGATTGGCGCGGACGTCGTCATCGACGTGCAGAAGGAGGATCCGCTCGAGCGGGTGATGGCGGAGACCGGCGGCCGGGGTGTCGACGTCGTGGTCGACTGCACGGCCGGCGCCGGGACCGCGCCGGTTCTTCTCGGCATCGAGGCGCTCAAGCGTCGGGCCGGAACGATGGTGGCGCAGGGAGAAGGCAATGCGACTTTTCCCGACTTTCCGATCGGCCGGCTGACGCGGAAGGGCATCACGCTGAAGAGCGCCCGCGGGCATTCCTACCGGGCCGTCGAGCTCGCGCTGCATGCCCTGGCGTCGCGGCGCTTCCCGCTCGAGCTGATCATGACGCACCGGTTCGGCCTGTCCGAGGTCGACCACGCGATCAAGTCGGTCGGCGGCGAAGGCGCCCCCGGCGCCATTCACGTGTCGGTGATGCCGTGGAAGTAGCCGCCCGCTCATCGGTCGGAGGCGTGAGCCGCGAGGTGCTCGACGATCTGGCGGCGGCCAGCCGGATCCTGGTGCATCAGGGCGTCTTCGACGCGGCCGGCCATGTCTCGATGCGCCACCCGGACGATCCGGGCCGCTTCCTGATGTCGCGGTCGCTCGCGCCCGCGCTCGTCACCGCCGACGACATCATGGCCATCACACTCGATTGCGAGCCGTGCGACGGCGATCGCCGCCAGCCGTTCATCGAGCGCCACCTGCACGGGGGCGTGTACCGCGCGCGGCCGGACGTGATGGCGGTGGCGCATGCCCACTCGCCCTCGGTCGTCCCGTTCGGTCTGACCGCCACCCCGATGCTCGCGACGTACCACAACGCCGCGTTCCTGGCCGCCGGCGTCCCGGTGTTCGACATCCGCACGACGTTCGGGTCGACCGACATCGTCATCAGCAGCGCCGACCGCGGGACCGCGCTCGGCGAAGCGCTCGGGGATAAATCGGTTCTGCTCCTGCGCGCGCACGGTTTCGTTGCCGTCGGGCCGAGCCTGCAGGCGGCCGTCTTTCGCGCGATCTTTACGGAAGTGAGTGCGCGGATACAGCTTCACGCCGTGACGCTTGGCGGCCCGATCGCCGCGCTCGATCCCGAAGAGGGCCGGAAGGCAGACCTGATCAACCTTGCAACCGTCGGCCGATCGTGGGAGCTCTGGAAGAGTGAAGTGAGCAAATGAAGCAGCAGCTGGTCGACGCCATTCGCATGCTGGAGCGGGCCGGTTACATCGACCACAACGGCCACTGCAGCCACCGGCGCGACGCGCGCACGTTCTACATCAACTCGGGGGCCTCGGTGCGAGGCGCGCTCACCCTCGATGACCTTGTCGCCGTCGATCTTGACGGCACGCTCGTCGAGGGAACGGCGAAGCCGCCGCTCGAGTATCACATTCACTCGGAGATCTACCGCGCGCGCCCCGACGTCCACGCGGTCATCCACACGCACCCGCAGTGGTCGACCTTCCTCACGATGACCGGCGTGCCGTACAAGCCGGTCTATGCGCAGGGCGTGCTGCTCGGCGACATGCCGGTGATGGACTCGCCGCTCTCGATCAACACGAAGCCGATGGGGGAGAAGCTGGCGGCGGTTCTCGGACGCCGTCCGGCCGTCCTGCTCAAGGCGCACGGCGCGGTCGCCGTGGGCGCCGACATGGTCGAGTGCTTCGCGCTCGCGGCGTATATCGAAGAGAACGCGTACCGGCAGTACATGGCGATGCAGATCGGCGAGCCGTACGTCTTCAGCGAGGCGGAGCAGGAGGCGACCCGGCAGAAGCTCTGGTCAGCGAGTCTGTTCAAGAAGACCTGGGACCACTACTACTCGAAGCTAACTCGTACGTAGTGCCCGGCTTCAGCCGGGCCAGTCCGTAGTGTCCGGCTTCAGCCGGACTCCGTCAGTGCTTAGCCAGTCGTTCGATGAGCCGGCTCCTGGCTCGTGGCCCATCGACGAGCCATCGCGACAAGGTCGGCTCGGTACTTTTGCCAATCGTGGAGAGTCTCGGGATCGAAGTCGGCGCCGTTTGGCCACTGTATCGTCCCGAATGTCTGATCAAGCTCGACGGCGTTGAAGAGCGTCAAGTCCTGGAGCGGTCCGAACACCTCTCCCTCTAGGACCGGTCGAAAATCGATGCGCTGTCGGCTGCCGTCGGCGAATTGAAGTGCCAGGGTGTACGGACCGACGATGTCGAAGTGCTCTACGCGATGAATGGCGTGACTCATAGGGTGCCCCCTTGCTCAGCGCAATGGCTCGATCTTGAGCGGAGGCTTGCCGGATTGCAAGAGGGCCCAGTCCTGCAACAACTCCTCCCGATGGATCTCCGCCCACGCCTCGACCAGTCGCTGCTGCGTCCGCGGAAGGTCGCCACCGATGCACTCGACGGGATCGAGCGCGAACACCCCTTTGGCTTCTTGATACGCCGCGTGAAAGTGGGGCCGATGGTGGGGCGCCGCGACCTCAACGAACATCCGGATGATGATTCCGAAAAAGCGCGACAGCTCCGGCACGTCGTCACTTTACATCGTCCCCGACCTGCCGGGTCTCAACGCGCCGCTTCAGCCGCGGCGGCTCAACGATCGCACCAGCCGCCGCCGGCTGCAAGCGGATGATGGACCGCTACTTCTTGTACTCCTCGAAGAACGTGGTATCGATCTCGAATGTCTGGCGTGGTCGCAGTCCAAGCTCCAGCTTCTCAAGCATGCTTGCGAGCTTCTCGCCATCGACCAATTCGATCGGTGGCGCTCCATCTCGAACGGCTTCCTTGCGCGCCTCGGACGTAAACGACCCGGTAGTGATGATGATCCCCTTATCGGCTCGACTGGTCATTGCGCCTCGGAAATCGCGCACGTGACTCGGCGTGACTGACCCCGCGTATTTCTTGCACTGGAAGAGGACTTTGAAACTGACGAGCGCGTTGACCTGAAGGATGCCGATACCATCGATGCCACCGTCTCCGGACCGGCCAGTGATCGTGACCTCTTGAAAACCCGATTCGCGCAAGAGTCGCTGACAGAATCGCTCGAACCCGGCCGCCGGAAGCGACTGTAGCGTCCGAGCCAGTTCCTCGCGGTAGTCGGTGACGACCGGCACGATGTCGCCCACGCCAGGCCCGGACTCGATTCCGCCACCACTCGCCGGTTTGGTCTGTTCTGAGACCTCTCGAATGATCCGCTGAATCTCGTCGAGAGTGACTTCACCGAGGGACCGGCCCTTTTCGGTCAGGGTCCAGACCCCGCGCTGCGATGAGTCGAGGTACCCAGCCTTCGCAAGGTAGAACCGGGCCCAATGAACCTGGTTCTCGAACCTCGTCTGAACGCCGCTCGGGAGAGGCTCGGACTGTTCCGCGTCCGAAATCCGAAGATTCCGAGCTATGACCGTCCGGACTTCATCAGGCCGCCCGGATCCTCCCAGTTCCCTGATGGCCTGAAGGACAGGTCCGATGTACCTGGCGAACTGAGAAGCCGTCTTCTTGTTCTTCGATGTCGTCACGATGTTTCTTTGTCGGTTCCAGCGAGTATTGATTGGACCGCTCTATCTAGACGGCTGACACGGGCGCGTCAGCCGCCTCGTGTCTTCGCAAACCCGTTGATGCGCGGATGGTAGCACCTGGTTGCGCCCACCGGTAGAGCTCGGCCGGCCGCTTCAGGCCCATCGGCGCTGGGCGGCGTCAGCCCGCCCGATTCGCTGCCAACGTTGGTTGGCTCTGGCTCTCTAACTGGACTTGGAAATCGTCGCTTCCACATGCGCCCGCAGCGCGGGCGTGATGTCCGGATCGATCCCGAACCACGCCTTCCATGCAGGCCGGACCTGGTGCAGCAGCATGCCGAGGCCGTCCACGGTCGGGTTGCCGCGGCGCCGGGCCTCGGCCAGCAACGCCGTCTCCAGCGGCACGTAGACGATGTCGCAGACGAGCGCGGTGGCCGGGAGCGTCTCGAGTGAGATCTCCAGCGGGGCCTGGCCGACCATCCCCTGACTTGTCGTGTTGATCAGCATCGCGGCACCCGCGAGTGCACGGCGACGGTCGTCCCAGCCGACCGTGGTGACGGGTGCGCCGAATTCGCGCGCAAGCGTTTCGGCGCGCGCGGCCGTCCGGTTGACGAGGCGGATCTCGCGGGCGCCGCGCTCCGCCATCGCGTAGACGACCGCCCGGGCGCCTCCGCCGGCGCCGATGATGACGACCGGGCCCGCATCGGCCCGCCAGGACGGATGCACCTGCATCACGTTCTGCACGAACCCGAACGCATCGTTATTCGTCCCTCGCAGCGATCCGTCCGCCTGCACGATCACGCAGCTGATCGCGCCGATCCGGCGGGCGACCTCGTCGACCTCGTCGACAATCCGGATCGCCTGCTCCTTGTGCGGAATGGTGATGTTGCAGCCTGAGAATCCCAGCGGCGCAAGCCCCCGCAGCGCCGCTGCGAGACTTTCCGGCCTGATGGCCAGCGGCACGTACGTGCCCGTCAACCCGTGCCGCGCCAGCAGGTAGTTGTGGATGACCGGCGAGCGCGAATGCATCACGGGCCAGCCCATGACCCCGGCCAGCACGAATTTTTCCGGCGTGGACATATGTCGACGAAAAGTGGAGGCTACAGGATAATTCAGAGAAGGACGCACCACGAAGATGCTCAAGAAGGAACAGAACGACCTGCTCGCGCAAACGGGCCCCGGCACGCCGATGGGCCGCCTCTTCCGGAGCTACTGGATCCCGGCGCTGCTGCCGGAGGAGCTGCCCGCGAACGACTGTCCGCCGGTGCGCGTGAAGCTGCTCTCGGAGCGCCTCATTGCGTTCCGCGATACAGACGGGCGTCTGGGCCTCATCGACGAGTTCTGCGCCCACCGCGGCATCTCCCTCTGGTTCGGGCGCAACGAGGAATGCGGGCTCCGGTGCCCGTACCACGGCTGGAAGTTCGACGTCTCCGGCCAGTGCGTCGACATGCCCAACGAGCCGGAGCACTCGGCGTTTGCCGGCAAGGTCAAGCTGAAGTCCTATCCGCTCGTGGAGCGGGGCGGGGTGCTCTGGACTTATATGGGGGCTCCGGAGCAGCAGCCGCCGCTGCCCGAGTGGGAGTTCGCGATGGTGCCGGCGGCGCACTCGTTCATGTCGAAGCGCCACCAGGAGTGCAACTGGCTGCAGTCGCTCGAGGGCGGCATCGACTCGAGCCACGTGTCGTTCCTCCATCGCGGCGACCTGAAGACGGATCCGCTGTTCAGGGACGCGCCGGGTAACCAGTACAACCTGAGCGACATGCGCCCGGTGTTCGAGGTGGTGGAAAGCCCCGGCGGCCTCCACATCGGCGCGCGCCGCAATGCCGAAGGGGGCAGGTACTACTGGCGGATCACGCAGTGGGTCATGCCGTCGTTTACGATGATCGCTCCTCGCGGCGGCCATTCCGTGCACGGCCACTTCTGGATCCCGATCGACGACGAGAACTGCTGGACGTGGAGCTTCGATTACCATCCGACGCGCCCGCTCACCGGCGCGGAGGTGGCGGCGATGCAGGCCGGCAAGGGCATTCACGCCAGGGTGATCCCGGGGACGTACCGGCCGGTCGCGAACAAGGACAACGACTACCTGATGGATCGTGCCGCCCAGAGGGCCGGCACGACGTACAGCGGCATCGAGGGGTTTGCGATGCAGGACCAGTCGCTCCAGGAGAGCATGGGTCCGATCATCGACCGCACGAAGGAAACGCTGGTCTCGACCGACAGCGGCATCATCATGGCGCGGCAGCGCCTGCTGCGTGCCGCCGGGGCGCTGGTCGACCGCGGCGTGACGCCGCCAGGGGTCGACCCGGTGCACCAGCGGATCCGGTCGGCGGCGGTCGTGCTCCCGGCCGACCAGCCGTTCAACGAGGGCGCCCGCGACGCGATGATCGCGCAACCGGGTGTCGCACCGGCAACGGTATGAGTCAAATCCCAATGACCAAATCCCAAATCCCAACGCGAAGCTGGGAGTCTCTTTGGGGTTTGGGATTTGGGATTTGGGATTTGGGATGCTGAGCGAATCCGCGCGCGCGAGCTCGGCCGCCGAAGCACGGTTCCGGATCGCAGGCGGAGCCGCCGTGGCGCGGCAGATCAAGGTGGTCGCGCTCGATCCGGCGAGCGATCGCCTCGTGTCAGCGCTTGGCAGAGAGGACTGGAGGGCGGTCAGCTTCTTCACCTCCGCTGACGCGGCCGCAGGCGGCCGGCTGATCCCGAACGTGGCGCCGGGCGATCTGGTGGTGATGGTCGCGGCCGTGGGCGCGGCGGTGCCGGCCGCGGCGCTCGTGGGCCGGGCGTGCAGCGATCGGCGCGTGCCGACCGCCACCTTTGTCGTGCGCCCGCCCTCGGCCTCGGACGCGGCGCTCTCGAAGACGCTGGCGCAGGTACGGCCCTGGTCCCTGATGCTGCTGATCCTCAGCGATCCCACCTACGTCGAAGACATCCTCAGGTCCTTCCGGTAAGCCGCCGGCACTCCTCGAGCCCCGCATACGTGCGGGCGGGCGCCGCCAGCACGAAGCGGTATCCGTCCGCGAACACCCGGGCGGCGTTCTGCGCGGTCACGTGCGGGTGACCGCAGGCGACGCCCTGTTCGGCGCAGATCCGGCGGATCGCCGTCATCGCCTCCACAACGGCGGGATGGTCGTACTGCCGCGGGTAGCCGAGGTTCTGGGACAGATCGCCCTCGCCGATGAGCACCACCCCGATGCCTTTCACCTTTCGAAGGATGTCCGGGAGGTTGTCGATCGCCTGCACCTGCTCGCACATGATCACGACGAGGATCTCCCCGTGCGGCGCCAGCGGCCACACGTCCGCCTTCGCGTAGTACTCCTGCGGCGGGATCCCCCAGTACCGGGCCGCGTGCATGGGCTGATCGCCGCGCTGGCCTTCTGGCTCGAACAGCGGCGCGGATGCCGGCCGCGGATAGCGGCAGGCGGCGACCGCGTTGTAGGCCTGTTCGACGGTGCTGATACGCGGCCACACGATGCCGTACGCTCCGAGATCCAGCACCTGCTTGGCAAGCCACTGATTCATGTCGGCGCCGTTAGCCGGGATCCGCACGAGCGGCGTCACGGCCGGCGACAGCGACCCGCGCTCGAGGATCTGCCGGCGGTTGAGCAGGTACTGGAGGCAGTGCCGCAGCCCGGTCACGTCGTAGGGGTTGTGCTCCATCTCGAACACCAGTCCGTCGTACGCCGTCGTCGACAGCGCCACGGCGCTTTCGATCGAAGGAGGAGAGAACGTCGCGAGGGGGACCTGTCCTTCCTCGAGCAGGCGGATGACATTATTGAGGCGCGGCACTTCGGGCATGCTGCATGATAAGGGGGACGTGGCGCAGACGGTGAGCGTGCCCGCGCTCCAGCAGATGAAGCGCGACGGCCGGAAGATTGTCGCCGTCGTGGTCTACGACTATCAGATGGCGCAGATCGTCGACCGCGCCGGCGTCGAGATCGTGTCGGTCGGAGACTCGGTCGGCGTGACGATGTGGGGGCAGGAGAGCGAGCTGGAGGTCACGCTCGACCAGATGCTGCTCGTCTGCCGGGCCGTGCGCCGCGGTGTGGCACGGGCCCTCGTCAGCTGCGATGTGCCGTATGGGCCGCTGCAGGACGGACCGGCCGCGGCCGTCCGCGCCGCGCGGCGGCTCGTGGATGATGGCGGCGCCGACATGCTGAAGCTGGACGCCGCTGCGGACTACCCGGATGCGGTGAGCGCGGTCGTGGACGCCGGGATTCCTGTCTGGGCGCAGTTCGGAATCACGCCGCACACGGCCGCGCGCTATGGCGCGGCCGGAGCGCGGCCGGCGGACGCAGCGGCCACGTTGAAAGACCGGTTTGTCGAGGAGTCGGTGCTGCTCGAACAGACCGGCGCATCGCTGCTCGATTTCACCAATTCCGGGCCTGTGGCCGGCCCTGCCGTCGTCGAGGCGGTCTCGATTCCGGTGCTCGGCGGGCTGGGCGGCGGCCCATGGCTGGACGGCCGGGTGCGCGCGGTCGTGAACGCCATCGGCTACGTGGCGGCCGCGCTGGACGGCCCGGGTGACCGCTACGCCGATGTGGCCCAGGTCACTTTCGACGCGATCCAGGCGTATGCCGGTGACGTCCGCGCGGCGCGCCAGGTTCGAGGCGGACCGGCGTCAAATCCCAAATCCCAAACCCCAAGTCCCAAACCGTGAAATGGCGACCACAGTTATCGACGGCATCACGACGCGCTATGAGGTGATCGGCTCCGGGTCGCCCGTGCTGATGTTCTCCCCCGGAGGCTTCGACGCAACGGCCGGGAAGTGGACCACGCAGGGTATCTACGCGCGGATCAGACCGGTCGAACACCTGTCGACGCAGTACAGCTGCATCGTCTTCGATCGGCGCGAGAGCGGCGAGTCGGGCGGACGCGTCG
>Ga0155950_1001_pt3 | contig 28022 bp, 20 predicted proteins | sample RifCSPlowO2_02_FD_107604 | JGI IMG/M metagenome (GOLD analysis project Ga0155950, IMG submission 107604) | Acidobacteria bacterium RIFCSPLOWO2_02_FULL_67_21
CGTCCGTACCGATCCTCCAGCCGCACGACGTCGTCGAGCTCGGGCGTCGAGACTTCCAGCACGTCGCAGTCCTCGATGGCGGTCATGCGGTGCACCGTCCGGGGCGTGATGTGCACCGCCTCGCCGGGCCGCATCTCCTGCCGCTGCAGCGCGCCGTCGCGCTCGATCTCGAACAGCATCCGGCCGGCGTAGAGGTAGATCGTCTCGTCCTTCTGATTGTGGTACTGGAGGCTCAGGGCGTGCCCCGCCTTCACGTGGAGCACCTTCCCGACGTAGCGATCCGTCCTGGCCCAGTGGAGCTCGTAGCCCCACGGTTTCTCTATCCGCGTCACGCTTTCGTGTCCTTCCCCCCGCGCAATAGGTCCGACGCGACCCAGATGGCATTCCGCCCCTGCTCGCGAATTTCACGCGCGGCATCCAGCAGGCTCGCCTGATCCGGGAGCCCCGCCAGCTTGATGAGCATCGGCAGGTTGACTCCGGTCACGACCTCGACGTTGTCGTGCGCCAGAAAGGTCATGGCGAGGTCCAACGGGGTGCCGCCGAACATGTCGGTGACAATCAGCGCGCCGTCCCCCTGCCGCACCCGCCCGATCGCCTGCGCGATCTCCTCCCGTGCATCGTCGGTGTGCTCGTGCCAGCCGATGGAGACGGCCGCGAATCGCGGCAGATCGCCGACGATCGCCTCGGCGGCGTTCAGCAGCTCGATGGCCAGCTGGCCATGGGTCACGACGACGATGCCAATCATTACGAATCCCGATGCTTGACGCGCACCTTCACGCCCGTGACGTCGGCGAGCGCCGTGCGGAGCGCTTCGGCAATCATGACGGACCGGTGGCGCCCCCCGGTGCAGCCGATCCCGACGGTGAGGTAGCTCTTCCCCTCCTGCACGTATTGGGGGAGCGCGAACCTGAGAAAGGATGTCAGCCGCTCCAGAAAGTCCTGGGTGGCCGGGTTGCGGCGCATGTACCGGATCACGGCGTGGTCGCGCCCGGTGAGGTTGCGCAGGCCGTCGACGAAGTAGGGGTTCGGCAGGCACCGCACGTCGAACACGAGGTCGACGTCCACGGGAACGCCCTTCTTGTAGCCGAAGCTCACCAGGCTGACGACCATTTCTGCCCGGCTGCGGCCGTCGCGCGACAGCGCCATGAAGTGGTCGCGCAGCTCGTGCACGGTGAGGTTCGACGTGTCGAGGATGAGATCGGCGAGGCCCCGGATCCGCCGCAGCTTGCCGCGCTCCTCGGCGATTCCCTCGCTGGCCGACCGATCGACGGCCAGCGGGTGCGGGCGCCGCGTTTCGCTGAAGCGGCGCACCAGCGCGGCATCGCTCGCCTCCAGGAAGATCAACATCGGTTGGACCGCCGCCTGCGCCTTCAGCTTGCGGTACACGCGCGGGAACTGGTTCAGAAACCCACCCTCGCGGACATCCACGACGATCGCCACCTTGTCGAGGCCCGCGTCCTCGCGCGTCGTCAGTTCGGCCATCGTGGGGATGAGCTGGGTGGGCAGGTTGTCGACACAGAAGTAGCCGAGGTCCTCGAGGGCGCGAATGGCCTGCGTCTTTCCGGATCCGGAGAGGCCGGTGAGGATGATGAACCGGCGCGTGCCCCGCCGGGCGCGGCCCGCGGCGCGCCCGGATGCCGGCGCGGCCCGCGGCCGCCGCGAGGCCGGGCGGCGGGTCGGCGGCGTGCGCATCGGCTGCGACCGGCTCACGCGTCAGGCTCGATCAGCCCGAGGTGCCCGTCCGGCCGCCGGAAGAGCACGTTCACCAGATCGGTGCCGGCGTTGCGGAAGACGACAAACGCGCCCTGCGCCGCGCCGACTTCGAACGCCGCCTCGTCGACCGACATCGGCTTCACGGCGTACCGGCGCGTCCGGACGATCCGCACGGGCGTCTCGCCGTCGCCGCCCGCCTCTCCGAACTGCCGCTTCGCGCGCTCCGGACGAGGCGCGACCGACCCGGCCTTCGCGGCCGAGACGCCCTGCCGCTTGCGCTCCGTCCATTTGCTCTTCAGCGTCTGGGCCTGATGCTCGAGCTTGTCGGACGCCGACCCGAGCGCGCCCGTCAGCTCGCGGGCCCTGCCGGCGCCATGGAGGAAGTGCTCACCGCGGGCGTGGAGGGTCATCTCCACGTGCTGCCGCGACTTCTCGCGGGTGATGACGACCTGCACCGAGACGATGCTGTCGTTCAGCATCCGTCCCATGCGCGAGAGGCGCTGCTCGACGGCCTTGCGGATCGCCGGCGTGATGTCGACGTGTCGTCCGGTCAGCTCGAGACGCATATCGTGGCCGGGCCGGGCGCGAGACCGCCCCTAGTACAGCACCTTCCTCTGGTTCGAGGTCGGGATCTTCAGCTCCTCGCGGTACTTCGCGATCGTGCGGCGCGCGAGCGCGAGGCCCTCGCGCTGCAGGATGTTCACGATCTTCGAGTCGCTGAGCGGCTTCCGCGGATCCTCCTGCTCGATGATCTTGCGGATCCGCTGCTTGATCGTCACAGAGGAGACCGCCTCGCCGTAGGCGCTGGCGATTCCGCTGTGGAAGAAATACTTCATCTCGAACACGCCCTGCGGCGTGTGCATGTACTTGTTCGTCACGACGCGGCTGACCGTCGACTCGTGCATGCCGATGTCGTTGGCCACGTCGCGAAGGACCAGGGGACGCAGGTACTCGATCCCGTGGTCCAGAAAGTCCCGCTGGAAATTGATGATGCTCGTCGCGACCTTGTGGATCGTCTTCTGGCGCTGCTCGACCGATTTGATCAGCCAGAGCGCCGACCGGAACTTGTCCTTCACGTACGCGCGCGTCTCGTCGCTGTTGTCGGCGTTCTTGTCGAGCAACCGGCGGTAGACCGGGCTGATCCGGAGCTGCGGGAGCCCCTCCTCGTTCAGCACCGCCACGTACTGATCCTCCACCTTCACGACGTAGACGTCGGGGATCACGTACTGCGACTGGGACGGGTTGTAGCGGCTCCCGGGCTTCGGGTCGAGGTGGCGGATCAGCTCGATGTGCTGCTTGAGATCGTCAATCGACATCCCGAGCTTGCGCGCCAGCTCGGGGACCTGATGGTTCTGCAGCAGCCGCATGTGGTCGGTGACGATCTTCTCGGCCGGCGTCCCACCCATGCCGAGGTGCCGGAGCTGCAGGAGCAGGCACTCCTGCAGGTCGCGCGCCGCGATGCCGATCGGGTCGAAGCTCTGAAGCAGCTTGAGGGCCTGCTCGACCTGCTCGATCGGCCACGGCCCCATCGCAGCCAGCTCCTCCACCGTCGCCACCAGCTGCCCGTCGTCATCCAGATTGCCGATGACCGCCTCGCCGATCTCGCGCATCGACGGATCGTCGGTCTGCATCGAGAGCTGCCACAGGAGGTGATCGGACAGCGACGTCGATGTCGACAGCGTGTTCTCGATCGGCGGAAGCTCCTTGACCTCCGTCGGGGTGTGCGGCCGATACCCGTCGTCCAGGTAGTCGCCGAAGAAGTACTCGTAGTCCTGATCGTCCCAGGTGTCGGTCTTCTCCGCGGGCTTCTCCTCCTGCTTCTCCTGCGCGGCGTCGACCGGCTGCAGCTCTTCGGTCGGCACCTCCTCGAGCAGCGGGTTCTCGACCATCTCCTGGGTGAGAAGCTCCGAAAGCTCGAGCGTGGACATGGGCAGAAGCTTGATCGCCTGCTGAAGCGAAGGCGTGAGAATCAGCTTCTGGACGAGCTTGGTGTGCAGCTTCTGCGAAATCGCCATGATTCAGACGGCCGCCGGTCTCCTGTCGCTGAAATCCATATTAGTCCATTCCGCCCTTGGCGACGGCGGGTCAGTCCAAACGGAACTCTGTCCCCAGGTAAATCCGGCGCACGTCCTCGTCGGCGGCCAGCGAGTCGGGCGTGCCGCTCCTGAAAATCGCTCCGTCGTGCACGATGTATGCCCGGTCGGTGATCCGGAGCGTCTCGCGCACGTTGTGGTCGGTGATCAGCAGGCCGATGCCGCGGTCCTTGAGATGAAAGATGATCTTCTGAATGTCGGTGACCGCGATCGGGTCGATGCCGGCAAACGGCTCGTCGAGCAGCATCACCCGCGGCGAGATGACGAGCGCCCGGGTGATTTCCACGCGGCGGCGCTCGCCGCCCGACAGGGTGTGCGCGGGCGACCGGGCGAGGGTGGTCAGATTGAGCTCCGCGAGGAGCTCCTGCAGCCGCTCCCGCCGCGCGGCCGCGGCCAGATCCAGCGTCTCGAGAATCGCCAGAATGTTCTGCTCGACCGTCAGGCCGCGGAAGATCGACGGCTCCTGCGGGAGGTACCCGATCCCCTTCCGGGCGCGGACGTACATCGCATCGTCGGTCACGTCCTCGCCGTCGAGAATCACCCGTCCGGAGTCGGGCGAGGTCAGCCCGACGGTCATGTAGAAGGTCGTCGTCTTGCCGGCGCCGTTCGGACCGAGCAGCCCGACGACTTCGCCGGACGCCACCTCCAGGCTGACCCCGCGAACGACGGTCCGCCCACCGTAGGATTTTGTGAGCTGTTCGGTCCGGAGCGTGGACATCAGCGCGGCGCCGCCTGGGGGCACGCTCCGCTGCGGCTCGACTCGGTGCGCACCTCTTCGCGGCCGTCGACGATGATGCGGTCCGCCGACTTGAAGAACGTGACCGTCCGCCCGCTCGTCACCCGGCACTCCTCGACGATCCTGACCGGCACGGTGGCGATGCCGGTGAGCACGTAGCGCTCGTCATCTGCGTGATACGTCAGGCGGTCGCCGGTGGCGCTTCGTGTGTCGATGCGCGCCGTGACGTCGCCGTACGCTTCAAGGCGATCCGAACGCGCGGCCTCCCTGGCCAGCACCACCTCGATCCGTCTGGCGCGCAGATCCCCCGGCGGCCCGCTCAGCTGCACGAGTGACGCCGGTGCAACTGCAGCAACCGGTGCGACCGGTGTCGCACCGACAGGCGCAGCCGGGATAGCACCGACAGGCGCGACGGGGGTTGCACCGACAGGCATAGCAGGGATCGCACCGACAGGCGCAGCCGGGATCGCACCTGAGTACGTGATGAGCCTCGCGCCCTCGTCGTACCGGATTTCCCACGCGCGTCCGACCGAGGCGACGGCGTCGAGCAACAGACTCGATCGCGCGTTGCCCGCCGCCACCAGGTCTCCCCCTTCACGATCGAGCGTCAGGAGATCGGCGCGGATGGCCGTTTCCCCCTGCCACAGCGCCGCGCTCCCCGAATACACAGCCTTCGACGTGCGTCCGTCGTAGTTCATCGAGGCGGCATTGACGTTTACCGGCTCGCCCTCGGCGAACAGGCCGGGCACGCGGTCGCCCTTGCCGGCCGCCGCCGGGCCTGCGCGCCGCAGCACGGTCTTCACGTTGCCGTCCGCGAGAATGTGGGGACCCGCCAGCCCCACTTTCATGGCGTCCGCCTCGACCTGAATCTCGCGGTCGGCCACGCGCGGGCCGCCGCCCGGACCGCCCCCGGACAGCTCCAGCATGCCGTCGGCCGGCACGTACTCGGCCGCCGCAGCGGCCGCCTCGAGCGCATCCTCACCAAACCGCACTCCTCCGGTGAAGCGCGCTCGTGAAACGGCGTCCTCGGCGAACTCGATCTGGAGGGCCGCCGACTCGGCGGTGCGCAGCGCCCCGCGCCCCGGATCCTCGCGATACACGACGCGCCCGCGGAATGTCGCCGCGGTCAGCCCTTTGCCCGGCTGCCCGACGGCATCGAGTGCATCGGCCCTGACGCTGCGTCCGGCGGCGCCACCGGACCCGGGCAGGTCGACCCGGACGCTGCCGCGTCCGCTCACCGACGTCAGCGTCGCGTCGGCGGCGAAGACGAGCGCGAGCGAATCGCCGGCAAAGCGCCGGCCCGTGCCGCCGGCCCCGCTCATCGCGATGAGGCCGTCACCGGTGAGCGTCGCCCTCTCGAGCGCGGCGCCGTCGTCGGTGTAGTCGAGGTCGATGTCGCGGGCCTGCATGGCCTCGAACGACTGACCGCCGGTCACCCGCGCGTTGCCCCGCAGCTCTATGAAGGTGACGTATTCCTCGTTCTCAGAGAGCCGGGCGACGCCCCGGTCGGCCTCGAGCACCTGCTCTCCGCGCAGCACATGGACGCTGCCCTCCAGCGCGAGGAAGTCCTCCTGGCGCGAGAGGGTGCCGGCGCCGGCGCTGAACTCCGTCACCGGGCGGCCCTGTTCGTCGACGACCGTGACCCGCGTCTCCTGTGCGAGCGACAGCACGTCGGTGCCCTGGTTGTACGTCATGCCGATGCCCGATCCCGACATCCGGCCCTTCTCGAAGGAGACCGCGCCCGGCACCTGGACGATGGCGTTCTCCTGGCTGAAGGTCGCTTCTTCGGCATGGACGGTGAACCCGTCGCTCGCCACGAGCGTGACACTGCCGGTGACCTCCATCTCCTTGTTGTCGTCCGCCGAGCGCGCCTCGCGGCCCGAGACCACGAAGTCCCGCCCGCCGCGGTTGCGCACCGTGATGGTGACGCCGATGAACCTCGTGTCGCCCCCCTCATAGGTGAGCTGCCGCTCCGCCTCGACGACGAAGTCCTTCCGCGTGTTCTGGAACTGCTGGAAGGCGGCGCCTGCGCTCTCGATGATCGCCCGCGGATCGAGCCGCAACGGCCGCCCGGGCGGCGTGGTCGTCTGCCGTTCGCCGATCGCGGCATACACGACGATGGCGCAGACGATGCCGAAGACGCCGATGCCGAGACGGGCGGGTTTCTGCCAGCGGGCCACTGCTGATGATCTTAACCTGCGAAGGACGGCGGGTCCGCCCCACATCCATCGTACGTGGGCCGGGTTCCACGGCGAGCGGCAGACCTCGAGCCGTGGACCCGGCGTCTCACGATTCCGGCGCGCGGAAGTCAGCCACCGAGAGCTGGAGGTACCGGTCGCCGTTCCAGGTGTCCTGCTCGAGCGAAAAGGCCACGTCGATCGCGGTCCGATGTTCCGCCACGAACTGCTCGCGCTCGGCGGCCCGCCAGGCAATGCCCCGCATCACGCGCCCGTCCTGCCGGAACGACATCTTCAGATGGCGCTCCTTCAGCAGCCGCGGGCCGTCCACGACCTCCACGCCGCTGGCGCGAAACACCGGACAGGGGTTGCCCGGGCCGAATGGCGCGAGCGCGGTGAGCTCGGCGGCCACCTGCTCGGTGATCGACCTGAAGCCGAGCGTCCCGTCGATCCAGAGCCGCGGCCGCAGATCGTCGGGCTGGAGGCACGCGTCCGCGTGCTCGTTGATGCGCGCCCGCAGATCGCGGACCCGCGACGCGTCGATCGTGAGGCCGGCCGCCTGGCGATGCCCGCCGAACTTCGTCATCAGGTCGGCGCACGATTCGAGCGCCGCCAGCATGTCAAACGCGGGAATGCTGCGGCAGGATCCGTGCGCGATCCCGCCATCGACCGAGAGCACAATCGCCGGGCGATGGAAGGCGTCGACAAGCTTGGATGCCACGATGCCGATCACGCCGCGGTGCCACCCCTCGCCGCCGACCACGATCACCGTGCGGGAGCCGATCTCGAGGTCGGTTTCAACGCACGTGCGCGCCTGGGCGACGATCTCCGCCTCTTCCTTCTGCCGCCGCAGGTTCTCGGCGTCGAGCTGCCCCGCGAGCGCGCGCGCCTCGTCGGCCATCGCTTCGTCCGACGCCAGCAGCAGCCGCGCCGCAATGTCGGGTGTGCTCATGCGGCCGGCGGCATTGACGCGCGGGCCGAGCACGAATCCGATGTGATAGCTGTCGATCGTCTTCCCGGTGAGCCCGCAGACGTCGAGGAGCGCCCGCAGACCGACCTTGTTCGGCCCGGCCGACAGCATCTCGAGGCCCAGCTTGGCAATGATGCGGTTCTCGCCGACCAGCGGCACGACGTCGGCCAGCGTGCCGATGGCCGCCACCTTGACGAACGCCGGCAGCCACGCCGTCCGCCCCGCGCGAAGGCAGAGCGCCTGCACCACCTTGAGCGCGACGCCGACGCCAGCCAGGTTCTTGTCGGGATACGGGCAGTCGCGCCGCTTGGGATTGATCACTGCCAGCGCGGGCGGCAGCGCGGCGTCCGGTTCGTGGTGGTCGGTGACGATCAGGTCGAGCCCGAGCGCCAGGGCGTGCCGCGCGGCCTCGTCTGCGCGGATTCCACAATCGACGGAAATGACCAGCCGCACGCCGTCGGCGTGGAGGCGGTCGAGGGCGGCCGGCTGCAGGCCGTAGCCGTCTCGCAGCCGCTCCGGAATGAAATGGATGACGTCGGCGCCGAGGAGCTCCAGCGCGCGGCGCAGGATCACGGTCGACGTGATGCCGTCGACGTCGTAGTCGCCATGGATCGCCACGCGCTCGCCGCGCGCAATCGCGCCCAGAATGCGATCGACGGCCGGCGCCATGTCGGTCAGCCCGAACGGGTCGTGCAGGTCGCCCAGCGACGGCGCGAGGAACCGGCGCGCCTGGTCGACGTCAGCCAGACCGCGGATGCACAACAGCCGCGCCGTGGTCGGGGAGATCGCCAGCTCGCGGGCGACGGCCGCCGCGTGCTGCTCGTCGCAGGGCTTCGCCGCCCAGATACGTGGCGCCTTCATGGCTCGGCGATGCCGACGCTGCCCATCGCCCGGAACTTCCGGTACCGCGCCTCCAGCCGGACCGCCCCATCCATCGCCGACACTTCCTCGAGCGTGCGTGACAACGGACCGTCCAGCAGCGCCGCCGCGCGGTCGTGATCGGTATGGGCGCCCCCCACCGGCTCGGGCACGATCTCGTCGATCACCTCGAAGCCCAGCAGGTCCGGCGCCGTCAGCTTGAGCGCCTCGGCCGCCTCGACCTTGCGGTTCGCATCGCGCCACAGGATGGCGGCGCAGCCCTCCGGCGGAATCACCGAGTAGATGGCGAACTCATGCATCAGGACCCGATCGCCGATCGCGATCCCGAGAGCTCCGCCGCTTCCGCCCTCGCCGTGGACGACCACGACGATCGGCGCGTCGAGCGCCGCCATCTCGCGCAGGTTGTACGCAATCGCCTCCGAGATCCCGCGCTCCTCCGACTCGACCCCCGGATACGCCGCAGGGGTATCGATGAACGCAATCACCGGACGGCGGAACTTCTCCGCCAGCTTCATCGCGCGAAGCGACTTGCGGTAGCCCTCGGGCTTCGCATAGCCGAAATTGCGGTAGACCTTCTGCTTGGTGTCCCCGCCGCCCCCCTTGTGATGGCCGACAATCATCACCGGGGTGCCCTTGTACAGCGCAAACCCGGCGACGATGGCATGGTCGTCGGCGAAGCGCCGGTCACCGCTGATCTCGGTGAACTCGGTGAACAGGCGCGCCACGTAGTCGAGCACGGTGGGCCGATTGTTGTGCCGCGCCACCATGACGCGCTGCCACGGAGTCAGCTTCGCGTAGATCTCCCCGCGGGCCGCCTCGACCCGGCGGGACAGCCCCTCGAGCGCCTGCTGGCACTCCGGCGTGCGCGGCTGCCCCTCCAGCGCGTCGATCTCCTTGAGCAGCGGCGCGATCGGCTCCTCGAAGTCCAGCAGGTCAGCAGGCATACACCCATCCGGGCCACAGAGTCGCAGAGACACAGAGGATATGTGGTTTCTCCGTGACTCTGTGTCTCTGTGGCCTGTCTCTACCGTACTCGGTCCGCATGACAACACAGGTCACAGGCTATCGCAGCGTTACCGAGCCGGCGCCGCAGATCTTCTCGACCTCGGACACGAGCCGCTCGGACGGGCGGACGCGGATCTGGGCGTTGACGTCGATCGTCACGCGCAGGTGCCGGTCGGCATCCTGCAGCTCGATCGCCACGCGCCGGTCGCCCTTGTGCTGCATCAGCACGTCCCACAGCCGCACGAACGTGTCGCGGTCGTGGCGGGGCGCCGACACGAGGATCGCCACCGACGAGGCGAGCCGCTCGCGGACGATCTCGAGCGGCGCGATTTCGGACGCGAGCACCCGCGCGGTCTCCTCGTCGCGCTCCCACCGGCCTTTGACCAGGACGAGCCGCCCCTCTTCCGCCATGTGGCCGTGCTGCTTGAACGTTTCGGGAAACACCACGACCTCGAGGCTTCCGTGGGCATCGTCCAGCGTCAGGACGCACATGCGATCGCCCTTGCGCGTCTTGAGCGGACGCACCGCCGAAACGATGCCTCCAACGCTGACGTCCTCGGCGGCCCGATGCCCGGTGCCGTTGCCCTGGGGGGCGCCGGCGGCCTCGTCGCCGGGCTCCTTCTTCACGGCCAGATCGGCGGTCGACCTGGCGCCATAGTCGCGCAACGCATCGGCGTACCGATCGACCGGGTGTCCGCTCCAGTAGAGGCCGAGCGCATCCTTTTCGTGCTGGAGCTGCTCCATCTCGGTCCAGGCCGCCGCGTCGGCCAGGGCCGGGGCCCCGCCACCCGATGCGCCCTCTTCGTCGCCCCCGAAGAGCTGCGTCTGTCCCAGGTCGCGATCGCGCTGCGTCCGGGCGCCGTGCTCACAGACGGCGTCGATCGACGCGAAGAGGCGCGCGCGAAGACGGCGGGTCTGACCACCTCCGCCAAGGCTACGGTGGTCCGCCGAAGCCTTCGGCGAAGGCGGAAGACCCGCCGCTACGACTTCTCCGGCCAATCCATCACACGCGCCCGCCTTGACCAGCGCCTCCAGCACGCGCTTGTTCACGACACGCAGATCCGCTGTCTCGCCGAGCGCGTGCAGCGACAAAATCCGCCCTTCGAGCGCGGTCCGCCCCGCCACAATCGCGTGGACCGCCCCTTCGCCGAGCCCCTTGATCGCCGCCAGGCCGAACCGGACCCCGCGGCCCGGCTCCACGGAGAAATTCAACCGGCTCTCGTTGACGTCCGGCGGCAGCACCGGAATACCGCGCTCGCGGCACTCGGCCAGATAGACCGCCAGCTTGTCGGTGTTCTGGGCCTCGATACTGAGCAGCGCCGACGCGAAATGCCACGGATAGTTCGCCTTGAGATATGCGGTCTGGTAGGCCAGCAGCGCGTACGCCGTCGAGTGGGACTTGTTGAACCCGTAGCCGGCGAAGTGCTCCATCAGGTCGAAGATCTTCGCGGCCTTCTTCTCTGGGATCCCCTGCTGTCGCGCGCCGGCCAGAAACTGGTCGCGCTGCATCGCCATGACCTTCGGATCCTTCTTGCCCATCGCCTTCCGCAGCACGTCGGCCTGGCCCAGGGTGAAGCCGGCCAGCGTCTGCGCGATCCGCATCACCTGTTCCTGGTAGGCGATGACGCCGTAGGTATCCGACAGGATGGGCTCGAGCTGCGGCAGCTCGTACTTGATCTCGGTCCGTCCCTGCTTACGGGCGATGTAATCGTCCACCATCCCGGACTTGAGCGGACCCGGGCGGTACAGCGCATTGAGGGCGATGAGATCCTCGAGCCGCTCCGGCCGCGCCTTGCGGAGCAGCTCCCGCATGCCGGAGCTCTCGAACTGGAAGATGCCGTGGGTCTGCCCGTCGCCGAAGAGGCGGTACGTCTTCGGGTCGTCCAGCGGAATCCCGTCGATGTCGATCGCGACGCCCTCGGTCCGTGTGATCTCTCCGAGCGCGTCGCGAATCAGCGTCAGCGTGCTCAACCCGAGGAAGTCCATCTTGAGCAGGCCGACGCGCTCGACTTCCTTCATGCTCCACTGCGTCGTGATTTCGTCCCGCGTCCCTTTGTAGAGCGGCGCGTAGTCGGTCACGGGCCCAGGCGCGATCACGACGCCTGCGGCATGCACCGACGCATGCCGCGACATCCCCTCGAGGCGCTGCCCGATGTCCAGGACTTCCTTGACCTTCGGCTCCCGGGCGGCCATCTCCTTCAGCGCCGGGTTCTCGGCCAGCGCCTTCTCGAGCGTCATGTCGAGGGCCGCAGGGATCTGCTTGGCAATCCGATCGACATCGGCATACGGCATGTCGAGCACGCGGCCGACGTCGCGCACGACGGCCTTGGCCTTCATCGTGCCGAAGGTGATGATCTGCGCGACGTTCTCACGTCCGTACTTCCGGGTGACGTAATCGATCACCTCACCCCGCCGCCGCTCGCAGAAATCGACGTCGATATCCGGGAGCGAGACGCGTTCGGGGTTGAGGAAGCGCTCGAAGATGAGGTCGAAATCGAGCGGGTCGACATCCGTGATCCGCATCGACCAGGCCACGAGCGACCCGGCGGCCGACCCGCGCCCCGGGCCGACCGGAATGTCCTGCTCGCGGGCGTACCGGATGAAATCCCAGACGACCAGGAAGTAGCCGCAGTAGCCCATCTTCTTGATCATCGCGATCTCGTAGTCGAGCCGGCTGGCGTACTCGTCCACCGTGCGCCGCAGCCGGCCGGCGCCCGCGAGCTCCTGCAGCCGCCGCAGCCGCTGTCCGAAGCCGTCGCGCGCCACGTGCTCGAAGTACGCCTCCAGCGTGAACCCGTCGGGGACGCCGAACGACGGAAGATGGCTCTGCCCCTTCGGAATCGTCACGTTGCAGCGTTCGGCGATGCGCACCGTGTTCCGGAGCGCGTCGGGCGTCTCGCCGAAGATCGCGGCCATCTGCTCCGGCGTCTTCAGGAAGAACTGGTCGCCGTGGTACCGCAGCCGGTTGGCGTCGGTGACCGTCTTGCCGGTGCCGATGCACAGCAGGACGTCGTGCGGCTGCGCGTCGGCCTGACGCAGGTAATGGACGTCGTTGGTCGCCACGAGCGGCAGGCTCAGATCGCGGGCGATCGGCAGAATGCCGCGGTTCACCACCGTCTGCTCCTCGATCCCCTGGTACTGCATCTCGAGGAAGAAGTTCTCCGGCCCGAGGATGTCGCGCAGCCGGGCCGCGGCCTCGAGCGCCGCCCGCGCCTGGTCGACCTTCAGCGCGCTCGCCACCTCCCCCTTGAGGCAGCTGCTCAGGCCGATGAGGCCCCTGGCATGCTGCGCCAGCAGGTCCTTGTCGATCCGCGGCCGGTAGTAGAAGCCTTCCGTGTACCCCGCCGACACGAGCCGGATCAGATTCCGGTAGCCCTCGTCCGTCTCCGCCAGCAGCACCAGGTGGTTCGTCTCGCTCTGCGGGCCGCTCCGGTCGAACCGGCTCCCCGGCGCGACGTACACCTCGCAGCCGAGGATCGGATTGATGCCCCGGTCCCGCGCGTGGTCGTGGAAGATGACCGACGAGAACAGGTTGCCGTGCTCGGTGACCGCGAGCGCCGGCATCTTCAGCTTGACGGCCTCATCCAGCAGCTCGTCGATCCGGCACGCCCCGTCCAGCAGGGAGAACTCGGTGTGCAGATGCAGATGAACGAAGTCGGTCATTCCCATTCGATCGTGGACGGCGGCTTCGACGAGATGTCGTAGACCACCCGGTTGATGCCTCGGACCTCGTTGACAATACGCGACGAGATCGCGGCGAGGATCTCATGCGGGAGCCGCGCCCAGTCGGCCGTCATGCCGTCGACGCTTTCGACGGCGCGAATCGCCACCGTGCACTCGTAGGTCCGGGCGTCGCCCATCACCCCCACGCTCTGCACCGGCAGCAGCACCGCGAAGCTCTGCCAGACGCGCTCGTACCAGCCCGCCTTCCGAATCTCCTCGGCGACAATCCTGTCCGCCAGGCGGAGCAGGTCCAGCCGCTCGCGGGTGATCTCACCGACGATGCGGACCGCCAGTCCGGGTCCCGGGAACGGCTGACGCACGACGAACTCGCGCTCGAGGCCCAGATCCCGCCCCACCCGCCGGACCTCGTCCTTGAAGAGATCGCGCAGCGGCTCCACCAGCTTGAACCGCATCTGCTCCGGCAGCCCTCCGACGTTGTGGTGGCTCTTGATCACCGCCGCCGGGCCCGCGACCGACGCCGATTCGATGACGTCGGGGTACAGCGTGCCCTGGCCGAGAAAATCGAACCCTCCGAGCTCGGCGGCCCGCTGCTCGAACACCTCGATGAAGGTGGCCCCGATGATCTTCCGCTTCCGCTCGGGATCCGTGACGCCGGCCAGCCGGGTCAGAAACAGGTCGGACGCGTCGACGAAGTCGAGCGGAAGGTGCATCTTCTCGGCGAACCGATGCCGGATCTGCGCGGCCTCCTCGTGGCGAAGCAGGCCGTTGTCGACGAAAATGCACGTCAGCCGCTCGCCGATCGCCCGGTGGATCAGCAGCGCCGCCACGGTGGAATCGACGCCCCCGGACAGGCCGCAGACGACGCGCCCGGTGCCGACCTGCGCCCGGATGCGCGCGGTCGCTTCCTCGATGAACGAGGCGATCGTCCAGTCACCAGCGCAGCCGCACACCGAGTAGGCGAAGTTGCGAAGAATGTCCGCGCCATGGTCGGTGTGGGCGACTTCCGGGTGAAAAAGGAGCGCGTACAGGCCGCGCTCGGGCGACTCCATGGCGGCAATCGGCGCGGTCGCGCTCGTCGCCGCTACCGAAAATCCAGGGGGCACCGCGACCACATCGTCACCGTGGCTCGCCCAGACCCGCAGCTCGTCCGGGACCTGCGCAAAGAGGCGCGGTCCGGCCCCGCCGTTGGACGAGACCCGCACGAGCGCATGGCCGAACTCGCGATGTCCCGACTGCCGCACCTCGCCGCCAAGCACATCCGTCATCAACTGCATGCCGTAGCAGATGCCGAGCACCGGCGCCCCGAGATCGAACACGCCGGGCGCGCACGTCGGCGCCCCAGGGTCGGACACACTCTTCGGGCCGCCGGAGAGGATCAAGCCCACCGGCTTCTGTGCGCGCAGGGTCTCGAGCGGCGTGTTGAAGGGAACGATCTCGGAGTACACGGACAACTCGCGCAGCCGCCGCGCAATCAACTGCGTGTACTGCGAGCCGAAATCCAGAACGAGGATCGTTTGATGGGACACAACAGGACAGTCGGTAGGTGGTAGCCGGTAGGTGGTAGCGAACTCCAGGCTCTGGCTACTAGCTACCGGCTACCGGCCACCTGCTTCAGTGTTCGGTATTATATCGTGGTGCCCGCGTTCCGAACCACGACATCTAGCGCTTCGCGTGCGCTGGCCGCGCTTTTTCTGACGCTCGGTTCGGGCTTCTGCCCTGATCACGCCGTCGCCGCGCAAGCCACGGCTCAGCGGCGGTACGAAGCAATTCTTCGAACGTTCCGCGACACGAAGAATCCGCCGGTGCCGCTGCTCGCCGCTGAAGTCGCCTGGTCGGTGAAGATCGGCATTCAACCTTCGGCACCCGCGGTGCAGGACGCCGATCGCGTGTACATTCCGCTTCGCGAGAACATGCTGGTCGCGCTGCAGCGCGAAAGCGGTGTGGTCGCCTGGATCCGGGAGGTGGAGACGGCGGCGTCGCTTGCTGTCGGCGCGGATGCCCTCTTCGTCGCCGGTGCCGGCACCCTTCGCGCCCTCGATGCCGCAACAGGCGCCGAACGCTGGTCGGTCCCGCTGGAGGCCACCCAGACCACGCCGCTCGTCTTCGACAGCGGCTGGCTCATCGCCGTCGTCGAGCCGGGTGAAGTGCGAGCCTTCCGGGCCGGCGACGGGCGGCAGATGTGGCGGCGCCCGCTCGGGGCCGCGGCCCCGCACCCGCCGGTTCCGGGAGGCGAGCGCGCCCTCTATCTCTCGCTCGCCGACAGCCGGGTCCTAGCGCTCGCGCTCGACACCGGGGAGCCGCTCTGGGAGCAGCAGCTGGCCGGAACGCTGAGCCCTCCGGCGGCCGCCCGGGACCGCGTGTTTGTCGGCTCGACGAACAACTTCTTCTATGCCCTTGACCCGGCCGACGGCAGCATCCGCTGGCAGTGGCGCAACGGCGGCGATGTGATCGGCGCCGCGGTCGACGGCGAGGTCGTCTACTTCGCGTCGCTCGACAACATCATCCGGGCCGTGAATCGCGGCAACGGCAACCAGCGATGGCGCAAGCCGACCGGGACCCGGCCGGTGCAGCCCCCCGCGGCCTTTCGCGGGATCGTCGTGCTCCCCGGGCTGTCGCCGGCGGTCACGGTCTTCGTTGGCGAGACCGGAGCGGTCATGGGGACCTATACGGCCAAAGGCGATCTGCTCGGGCCGCCGCTTCTCGATCCGGCGCCGAAGCCGTTTCAGGTGGCCTTCATCACCCTCACCCGGGAGGGCGTCGTCGAGGCGCTGCGCCCCGCGGCGCTGATGCTTCGAGAGGACAAGCCCGTTACGCCGACGGCGCTGCCGGGACGGGCGCTGGGGCGGGAACGGGTCGAATAGCCGCAGCCAGGCGCCGCGCCCCTTCCTGGATGCGATCAGCGGACGCCACTGAAAACGCCAGCCGGATGCGGTCGTGCCCGGTCCCATCCACGTAGAACGCGCTACCGACGACGAAGACCAGCCGGCAGTCGAGCGCCCGGGCCAGCAGCTCCTCGTCGGTGTGACCGGGCGGCAGCTTCGCCCAGAGGAAGAAGCCCCCTTTCGGCGTGACCCACTGAAGCGCCGCTCCGAGCTCGCTGTGAAGGGCCGCCTCCATCGCGTCGCGCTTGGCGCGATAGAGACTGCAAAGCTGCGGCGCGATCCGGTCGAGCACGCCGCGCCGTACCGCTTCGTGGACCATCCGCTGATCGAAGCTGCCGGTCATGAGATCGATCGACTGCTTCGCCGTCTCGAAGCGGACGACGAGCGCTGCGGGCGCCACCATCCACCCGACGCGGAATCCCGGCGCAAGCGTCTTCGAGAACGTGCTCAGATACAGGACGCGGCCTTCCGCATCGTCGGCGCGCAGCGGCCGGGTCTCGGCCTCCGTCGCGGCGCCCTCGAAGTGCAGCGAGCCGTACGGATCGTCTTCGATGATGAGGACGTCCCGCCGGTCCGCCCACTCGAGCAGCCGGCGCCGCTTCTCGAGGCTCAGCAGCGCCCCCGTCGGGTTCTGAAAATTGGGAACGAGATAGAGCAGGTTGACGCGCCCTCCGGCCTGCCGCTCGCGCGTCCAGACGGCCTCGAGGTCATCGAGATCGATCCCGTCGGCACCCTGCCGCACACCCACCAGCCGCGCCCCCGCGTTACTCAACGCCGAGATGGCGCCGGTGTAGGCCGGCAGCTCCACGAGCACCGGATCGCCGGGCGTGACGAGCACCCGCGCGATCAGGTCGATGCCCTGCTGCGACCCGGAGGTGATTGTGATCTCGTCAGCCGGCACGTGAATGTGCCGCGCGGAGAGCACACCGACGGTCGACTCGATCAGTGGCTCGTAGCCGCGGGTGGGGCCGTACTGCAGCACCGAGGCGTCCTGCCCCGACAGCAGCTCTGTCGCGAGCTCCCGCAGCTCGTCCCACGGAAAGGATGCCGGATCGGGATATCCGGCTGCGAACGACACCATGTCGTGAGCCCGGGCCGTCACCGTGCCCATCCGCCGGATTGCGGACTCGTGCAGGTGGCGGCCGGTTGGCGACAGAAAGCGGTCGTAGGTGGTCATCGCGCTACGATGCCGGGCCCCAGGCCTGCCCGTACGCGGCCGCCGGCCTCAAGCGGCCGCGGGCATCGGCAAATGCCCGATAGAGCTTCAGATAGGCGCCCACGGACGCAAGGCCCAGGTACTGGAACACGAGGCCGCGCAGCAGCCAGGCGAGCAGTTGCAGCGGAAGGGCCGCGAGCCCCACGAACGGGACGAACGCGACGAGGCCGAGCGCGGCCGTGGCGAGCAGGGACGCCCCGGTGGCCGCTGCGACTGCCGCCAGCACGAGCAGGAACACCGTGGCCACGTGCCGCCGTTCGCACCGCAGAAACGCCGCCACCCGGCGGATTGCCGTCGCCACGCCGCAGGCATCGGCCGCGACCACGATCTGCACGAGCAGGTACAGCCAGTTCACGACGGTAATCCAGAGCACGAACGCCGCGGTCGCGAGAGCCGTGCCGCCCCACCCCCGTCCCGGATCCTGGCCGGCGACGAGCATCCAGAAACCTGTGGCCGACGCGAGATACACGGCCATCAGCCCGAAGCCGAGCCGCATGTAGCGCGGAAAGAGCTCCCGCGCCGACTCGATGTACTCCTCGACCCCGAACCGCGAGGCCCTGGCGACCGCGCTCATGTGAAGCGGCGGCTCCTCGATCGCGCCGGCATCGCGATCGCTGCGCACGAGCGTCGCGATGGTGCCCGCCTTGATCAGGAACACGAACAGCGACCCGCCGACGCCGACGACCGTGATCGCCAGCCCCAGGGTCGTCAGCACGACCGGTTGCGCCCAGAGCGCGGACGCGACCGCGCCCACGAGCTCGCGTGTGCCGAGAAGCAGGAGCATCGAGGGCTCGCGGTTCATGGCAAGCCCGATGAGGAAGACGCCGCCGATGAGCGGGGCCGCGAGCAGGAGCTTGAACAGCGAGTCGGCCGAGGCCTGGATCAGCGTGACCGGCCAGTTGGCGGCGGCAATGAGCGCCCCTCGCTTCAGCGCGCGTTTCACAGGCGAACGGGTCATGAGATCGCTTCCATGTTAAGGCACAATGATTTCCGTGCGGCTCCCCGACCGCGCCGTTTCGGCTCCGCCGCCGCCGTGGCGGCGGCTGGCCCGCATTGGGCTGGCCGGAGCCGCCTGCGCCCTCTGTGTCCTGTTCCTTGGCCGCGCGGCGGAGCTCGTGGTCCTCGGCCCCAGCGACGAGGCCGGCCGCGCCCGCGTGGAAGCGGACGTTCGCGCATCCTTCGACGCGGTCGCGCGGGCGCTGCGGGTCATGGCGCTCGGCCTGGCCGACGAGGGGTCCATTACCGCGGCCGCCGAGGGGGACCCGACCGCCGCGCGCCGGCTGTTTGCCGCCGCGGATGCCGCCTTGTCGCAGGCGCCCGGCGCCGACTACGCCCTGACCGCGTACGCGGTGGACGGCCGTCCGCTCGCCTGGGATGGCCGCCCCTCCGAGCTGCCCGCCGACCGGCTGCGGGGCGACGAGACCTGGTTCTTCACGCGCGGCGCGCTCGGCCTGCGGCTCGTCTATGTCACCCCCGTGACCACGCCCGCAGGAGACCGCGTCGGCTCCATCGCCGCGGAACGGTCGCTCACCCCGGTGGCCGCCGCCCGCGGTGACGCCGACGTGTTTCGCTACGCGGCCCGCCTGGCCCCCGTGTCCATCGAGCTGCGCTACGAGAGCGGCCGGACGCGGCCGGAGGCCTTCGCGTTCGATGTCGCCGCGCCCTCCGGTGTCCGCCTGTTCACAGCCGCCATCGATCCCGCCGATCTCGCGCAGACGCGGGATCGCTGGCGGCGCGCCACCCGGTCGCTGGCATTCGTGACGCTGGCGCTGGCCGTCGCGCTGCTCTGCGGGCCGCTCCTCGACTGGCGCGGACGGCTCGTCCGTCCGCCGGCGTATGCGAGCGCCGCACTCGCCGTGGCCGGCGCCGTCGCCGGAGCGCGGTTTCTCGTGCGGCTCGCCTCGCCCGCGGACTGGGCGACCGCTTCGGTATTCTCCGCTGCCGAATACGCGTCCCCGCTGCTGGGCCCGCTGCTCGCGTCGCCCTTCGACTTTCTGCTGACCGCCATCGCCGCCAGCAGCCTGGTGGCGCTGCTCCTGTACGCGCTGGAGGCGTGGCGGCTCACGCGCTGGCCCGCCTCCCCTTCGCTACGGCGAGGTCCCGCCGAAGCGCGCTTTGCGCGCGGAGGCGGACATCGTCGCCGGCGCCTGGACACGCTGCCCCGGATCGCCGCATTCGCTGCGACACAGCTGGCCGGCGGCGCGGCCGTCGCGCTCCTGCTGCACGGGTATTACCGTTTCCTCGGCGACACCGTCGCCAACACGACGATCGATGTGCTGCTCTACTCGCTGCACCCGTGGAACACCGCGCGGCTGGCGCTGCAGGTCGGCCTGATCGTCTGGCACGCCACGGCGCTCGGATGCGGCGTGCTGCTGCTCAGGGCGGCCGTGATCCCCTGGTCCGTTCCACGCCCGAACTGGCGCGGGCGCATCGCCACGATCGTCGGCCGGCTGCTGCCGCTGGGGGTCTGGCAGCTGGTCTCGGGCCTCGAGGCGACGCAGCGGGTCCCGCTCTTCATGGCGCTCGGTGTGATCGTCGCCCTTGTGGTGCTGGCGACCCGCCTCGAGGCGCGCTATCGCCACGGCTCGCAGGCGTTCCGGCTGACCATGATGACGCTGGGGCTCGTCGTGCCGGCGGTGGCGTTCTATCCGTCGATGTTCGACCTCGGGCAGCGTGCCAAGGCGCAGCTCGTCGAAAGCCGGTTCGGCCCGCAGGCGATCAATCACCGCCAGACGGTGCAGCAGCTCCTGCAGGACGCGCTCGCGGCGATCGATCGCTTTCCGGGCCTCGCCGAGCTCGTAACCGTGCCGGCCGCGCCCGTCGGGGCCGAGGCCTCCACCGACCGGGCATTTGCGGTGTGGCGCACCACCGCCCTGGCGATGTATCCCGTGACGTCCGCCGTCGAGATCTATGACGCCAATGGCTTTCTCGTCAGCCGTTTCGCGTTCAATCTGCCGACCGACCTCACGACCGTGCCGCGGTCGGATGAGCAGGCGTGCACCTGGGGAGTGTTCGAGGAGGTGTCTCCGTTTTTTGCCGAAGAGCGCCGGCTCCTCTATGCGGGGCGCGCGCTGTGCGATGCCGGCGGCCGTCCTGTCGGCTCGATCGTCGTTCATGCGATGCCTGCCGACTTCGCCAACCTCCCGTTCATCGTCTCGCAGAGCCCCTACGTCGAGCTGATGCGCCCGGCAGACCCCCTCAACAGTGAAGGGGTCTCCGGCCGCGACGTCGAGCTGGCCGTCTACGGCTGGAGTCGCACACCGATCTATGCGTCCGGGGTGACCGCGTGGCCGCTCGATGATCCGGTGTTCGCCCGCGTCGAGCAGTCGAGACAGCCGCTCTGGGCGCAGCTGCGGCGCGCCGACACCGACTACGCCGTGCTTCTGCTCAACGACCGCGGCGGCATCTACGCCCTCGGGTTCCCGGTGCCCTCGACAGTCGATCACCTGGTCAATCTCGCCGAGATCACGGTGCTCGCCTTCTGCACCTATCTCCTGCTCCTGGCCGCCACGGCGCTCTTCGGACTCTTCAGCGGCCGGGGCACCACGGCGCGAGCGCTGCTGCGCGAGATGCGTGCCAGCTTCTACCGCAAGCTGTTCCTTGCGTTCATCGCGGCGACGGTTGTGCCGGTGGCGGCGCTGGCCGTCGCGACGAGAACGTACATCGCCGATCAGACCCGCGCCAACGTCGAACAGGAAGCCGTCCGCACCGCCTCGGCCGCCCGCCGGGTCGTCGAGGACCTGGCGGCGCCGCGCGTCGTACAGGAGGGACTGCGTATCGACGACAACCTCATGGTCTGGGTGAGCCGGCTCATCGACCAGGACGTGAACATCTTCGTCGGGCCCCGGCTGCTCGCCACCAGCGAGCGCAACCTCTTTGCCTCGGGACTCCTGCCCACGCGGACGCCGGCCGAGATCTACCGCGCCCTGGAGCTGCAGAGCGACGCCTCCACCGTCGTGCGCGAGCAGCTTGGCACGCTCGATTACCTCGTCGCCGGCACGTCGATCGGGACGCGCGGGCTCGACGCCATGCTGACGGTGCCGCTCACGTCGCGCGAGCTGCAGATCGAACGGCAGATCGACACCCTGGACCGCCGCGTGCTGCTGGGCGCTCTCATCTTCATGTGTGCGGGCGCCGGCCTTGGGTACTGGCTGACGGAGCGGATTGCCGACCCGGTGAACCGGCTGACCCGCGCCACGCGCCGGATTGCCCGCGGCGACCTCGAGGCGCGCATTACCGCACGGTCCTCGGACGAGCTGCGGCAGCTGGTCGAGGACTTCAACCGGATGGCGCGCGAGCTGCGCAAGCAGCAGAAGGAGCTGGAGCGGACCAACCGCCTGGAGGCGTGGGCGGAGATGGCGCGGCAGGTCGCACACGAGATCAAGAACCCGCTCACGCCGATTCAACTCAACGCCGAGCACCTGCGCCGCGTCCACAGCGACCGCGGTGAGCCGCTCGGGCCCGTGCTCGACGAGTGCGTGGCCACCATCCTCAAGCAGGTGACGCTGCTCCGCCAGATTGCGTCGGAGTTTTCCAGCTTTGCCTCATCGCCGACCGCACGGCGCGCCCCGGCGCACGTGTCGGATCTGATCCACGAGGCGGTCGACCCGTACCGCGCCGGCGTGCAGGACCGGATTGCGGTCCAGCTCGACGTGCCGGCGGCTCTGCCGCCCGTCCTCGTCGACCGCACGCTCATCGCACGCTCCCTGACCAACATCGTCGAGAACGCGCTGCATGCCATGCCGAGCCACGGCAGCCTGACGATTACCGCCCGCCTGGTCGATTCGGCGGTGCGGATCCGGGTTGCCGACACCGGCGTCGGGATGACGCCCGAGGCGCTGGCGCGGGCGTTCGAGCCCTACTTCTCCACCAAGACGACCGGCACGGGTCTGGGCCTGCCGATTGCCAAACGGAACGTGGAGCTCAGTGGCGGAACGATTGCGGTGCAAAGCGAGCGCGACCGCGGTACCGCGGTGGAGCTGACGCTGCCTGTCGCGGGGTAGCGCTGTCGTGGTACGTAGTGCCCGGCTTTAGCCGGGCCTTCGCCGGGCTGAAGCCCGGCACTACGTACGATGAGACTTGGTCTCTGTGACGTTCGTCTCTGGTGCGCCGGGCTCCGATGCGGGGGCGTCGTGCCCGACGTGATCGTGCCGCCGCCGCGCACGGTGCCAGACCATCTCGGCAAACGCCGAGGCGAGGTAGCTGTAGGCGAGCACGACCAGCACGACTTCCGGCTTCGCGGCCAGCAGCGCCAGCCCGATCGCAAACAGCAGCAGGATCGGATAGCTTCGCCGCACGCCGAAATCGAGGTTCTTGAAGCTGCGGAAGCGGATGGTGCTCACCATGAGCAGCGCAGGCACGATCACCATCGCGAGCACGGGCAGCGCCTCCGCGTACGCGTGCATGCCCCAGGGGTAGGCGTAGACCGTGGCCGCCGGCACCCCGGCGGCCGCGGGGCTCGGCATTCCGACGAAATAGCGCTTGTCGTGCGACCCCGCCTGAATGTTGAAGCGCGCCAGCCGGACCGCCGCGGCCGCCACGAAAATGAAGCCGGCCGCCCACCCCAGCCGTCCGAGCGGCTGCAGTCCCCAGGCGAACGCGAGGATCGCAGGGGCGAGGCCGAACGAGATGATGTCGGCCAGCGAGTCGAACTCGATCCCGAAGGCGCTGGTGGTGCCCGTCATGCGCGCGATACGGCCATCGAGCATGTCGACGACGATCGCCAGGCCGATGAAGGGGGCGGCCGTCACGTATTCGCCGCGCATGGCGTACACGATGCAGGCGTAGCCGCAGAACATGTTGCCGAGCGTGAAGAGGCTGGGCAACAGATACACGCCGCGCCGGAGCCGCCGCTGCGCGACGTCGGTGCGCCGGCGCAGCGGCGTGAGCATCCGGATGCGGGAGCGCGGAAGATCGTCGCTATTCATCTGCAGGCAATGTCGCAATCACGGTGACCGCCCCGAGAACCCGGTCGCCGACGCCAACGGCAATCCGGGCGAGAGCCGGGACGAACACGTCCATACGCGATCCGAACTTCATGACGCCGAATCGATCGCCGGCCCGGACCTCTGCCCCCTCGCTCGTCCGGCACACGATCCGGCGCGCCAGGATGCCGACGATCTGCCGCACGACCACCGGCCGGCCACCGTGGTCGATCCAGACCTCCGTGTACTCGTTGAGGTCGCCGGCATCGGCCCGGTACGCGGGCAGGAAGCGGCCCGGATGATACCGCACCTTCACCACCCGGCCATCGACCGGCATACGGTTCACGTGGACGTCCACCGGGGAGAGAAAGATGCTGATCTGCTGCCAATCGGCGGCCGGAAAGTCGCGTGCGGTCGGGGCGCCAGCCACCATGACCCGGCCATCCGCCGGCGCCAGCACCGCCCCGGGAGACCGGGTCACCACCCGCTCGGGGTCGCGAAAGAAGAAGAGAAACACGCCCGCCAGCGCCAGGAGCGCCGCGCCCAGCGCGGTGCTGATCGCAACGCCGGCCGCGACGGCCAGCGCCGCCGCTCCGATGACGAAGGGCCGGCCGGCGGGATCAATCCGCATCAGGAGGAACCGCGTGAAGGCTGAGGAATGACGGGTGGGGTGGCCGGCGCGGGCCGGCCACCGGCGATTTGTTGGCGGCTACGACGCGCGGCACGAATATTCGCGCGCGATCGCCTCCATCTGATCCTTCAGTGCGAGCTTGCGCTTCTTGATCGTGACTTCTTCGAGTTGTTCGGAGACTGAGAGGTAGTGCTTGTCGGTGAGTTCGTGGAGTCGATGGTCCAGCTGGTGGTGTTGTTCGACGAGCTGCCGATACCGATCGTTCTGGTGCAGCAGCAGGTGTTTGACGTCCTGCGTTTCTGCGGCATTCATAGGCCGACCCTCCTTACTGACGACGTACTAGCATCGGTCCGTCACCTACGGGCACCTTAGCACAGCTCCGGCTCGTCGCGCCACAGGATCAGGGCGTCCTCCACCGGATGGGTGTAGTAGCTGCGCCGGACACCCGCCACGTAGAAGCCGAGGCGCTCGTACAGCCGCCGGGCGCCCTCGTTGGACGCACGCACCTCGAGCGTGGCGCGGCGGGCCCCGAGCTGTCGTGCTTCGGACAGGACCCGCTCGAGCAGGGCCGTACCGATGCCGCGCGCCCGGAACCCGGGCCGCATGGCGAGGTTATTGATGTGGATCTCGTCGAAGACCCGCCAGAACGCGCAGAACCCCGCGACGCGGCACTGGTCGGTCCGGACGAGCAGGATGTGGCACATCGAGCGGTTCCGCATTTCCCAGGCATACATGTCGCGCGTCCACGGATTGGTGAAGGATTCCGCCTCCACTTCGAGCACGCCGTCCAGGTCCGCCTCGTCCGCCAGCGGTTCAATCCAGTAGCCCATCTCAGGTGCGGTCTCGTGTCAGCTCGGCGTCCGACCGGCGCACATACAGAGGACGAACCGCATCGGGCGCCGGCCGGTGGCCCGCGCGGAAGTGGCCGGCGGCCATCTGCGCCATCGCCCCGGCGAGCAGCGGCACGATCGGATCGGTAAAGCGCGCAGATGGCCCGAGCGCGGCGCGGATCGTCTCCTGATACACGGCCGCTCCACCTCCCGTGAAGAGCGTCGGCCGGTCCCGTAACTCGTCCAGCAGGCGGCCGGGGCTGGCGGAGGTCGGAGCCGGCCCGCGGCCCGGCTCGTACAGCGCCGCATACACCTCGCCGCGCCAGGCGTCCACCCAGGCGGCCACGCGGAGGCCGGCCGCTGATCGCTGGGACTCAAAGAGGCCTGCCCGGTATGCCAGCGCATCGAGGGCCGAGACGCCAAACAGCGGCCGATCGGTCGCCACCGCCAGCCCCTGCATCGTGGCGATGCCGACGCGCATACCCGTGAAGGAGCCCGGTCCGACGCCGACGGCGAACGCATCGATGTCACCGAGGCCGACGCGCTCCCGATCGAGCAGCGCCGCGAGCTCGCCGGGCAGGCGCGTCGCCTGCGGGTGCGTGGCATCGCCGGCCTCCTCGCGGACGAGCACCCCGTCGCGTGCGAGCGCGCAGCTGCGTGCGCTGCCGGTCGTGTCGAGCGCGAGAATCAACATGTGACAGATAATATTGACGAATGTGCGGATTTACGAATTGACGAATTGCTGACATGGCCCAGGGCGTTCTGCCAATCCGTAAATTCGTCAATTCGTAAATTCGTCAATGCAATCCTCCTCTCCTGTTTCGCCGGCGATGCGCCAGTATCTAGATGCGAAGCGTCAGCATCGCGACGCCATCGTCTTCTTCCGGATGGGTGACTTCTACGAGATGTTCTACGAGGACGCGCTCGTGGCGGCGCGCGCCCTCGATCTGACGCTGACTTCGCGCTCGAAAGACGCCGGTGGAACGGCCATCCCCATGTGTGGGGTCCCGTTCCACGCCCTCGACGGCTATCTCGCCAGGCTCGTGACCCGGGGCCACCGGGTCGCCATCTGTGAGCAGGTCGAAGACCCCAGGAAGGCGAAGGGCCTCGTGCGCCGCGAGGTAGTCCGGGTCGTCTCGCCCGGTACGCTGACGGATGCCACGTACCTGGAGGCGCGCGAGCCCGCCTACCTCATGTCGATCGTCGAGACCTCGGCGCCGGGCCGTGCTCCTCGCGCGGACGCGGTGCTCGGGGTGGCGATCATCGACCTCTCCACCGGCGAGTTCAGCACGGCAGAGTTCGGTGGCGCCGATGCGCAGCAGGCGCTGGCGGACGAGATCGCGACGATCCGTCCACGGGAGATCGTCGTTCCCTCGGAGTCCTCGATGTCGGCCCGCGCGGCGGAACTGGCCGGGACGGTTCCGATTACCGCCGTCGAGCTCTGGAGCTTCGAGCCGGAAGCGGCGCGACACGCGCTGCTGGAGCAGCTCCGCGCGGGGAGCCTCGCCGGTTTCGGCCTCGAGGATCATCCTGCGGCCGTGCAGGCGGCCGGCGCGCTCGTCACCTACCTGCGCGGCACGCAGAAGGCCGACCTCGCCCACGTCCGATCCGTTCGCTACCGCACGGCCGCCGGCAGCCTCCTGGTCGATCCGATCACGCTGAAGCACCTGGAGGTGGTCGCGGGCGCCGACGGCACGACGAAAGGATCCCTGCTCCACGAGGTCGATCGGACGGTCACGGCGATGGGCGGACGTCTGCTGCGCGGATGGCTGTTGCGGCCGCTCTGTACGCTCGAACCGATCCGCGATCGCCTCGATGCCGTCGAGGAGCTGGCGTTTCGCGCGACCGACCGCGGCAAGTTCCGCGATGCGCTCAAGGGCGTGCACGACCTGGAGCGGCTGGTCGCGCGCGCGGCGCTCGGCACCGCCGGCCCGCGCGACCTGGTCTCGCTGAAACAGTCGCTGTCCATCATTCCCCGCGTTCGGATCGCGCTCGCCGATCTGCAGGCACCGCTCGTCCGGAGCCTCCTCGCCGAGCTCGACGATCTCACCGATGTCCGCGATCTCATCGAAGGGACGCTGATCGACGATCCGCCCGCGCTGACCCGCGACGGCGGCTTCACGCGCGACGGGGTCGACGGCGAGCTCGACGAGCTCAAGACGATCAGCCGGTCGGGCAAACAGCTGATCGCCGGCATGGAAGCCGGCGAGCGGGCGCGTACCGGGATTGCGTCGCTCAAGGTCCGCTTCAACCGGGTGTTCGGCTACTACATCGAGATCTCCAAGTCGAATCTGCATGCGGTGCCGGCCGACTACCAGCGCAAGCAGACGATCGCCGGCGGCGAGCGGTTCACGACGACGGCGCTGAAGGAGTACGAGGAGAAGGTGCTCGGGGCCGACGAGCGCATCCTCGAGCGCGAGCTCGAGATCTTCGAGCGGCTGCGCGCCGCGGTGGCAGCCGAAGCCCCTCGTGTGCAGGACACGGCGCGCGCGCTGGCCACGCTGGATGTGCTCTCCGCCCTGGCGGAAACGGCCGCCGTGCTGAACTTCACCAAGCCGCACGTGCACGATGGCGACGAGTTCGTCGCCACCGACGCGCGCCATCCGGTCGTCGAACGGTATGCGCCCGACGCATTCGTTCCCAACGACGTCGACCTGAACGGGTCGTCACGGCAGCTCGTCATCCTCACCGGCCCGAACATGGGCGGCAAGTCGACCTACCTGCGGCAGGTGGCGCTCATCCCGCTCCTGGCGCAGATCGGCTCCTTCGTGCCCGCCCGCGAAGCCAAGGTGCCGCTGGTCGATCGGATCTTCGCTCGCGTGGGCGCGTCGGACAACATCGCGCGCGGCCAGTCGACCTTCATGGTGGAGATGGAGGAGACCGCGCACATCCTGCACGCGGCCACGTCGCGCAGCCTCGTCGTGCTCGACGAGATCGGCCGGGGCACGTCGACCTTCGACGGCCTCAGCATCGCGTGGGCCGTGGCCGAGCATCTCGCCACCAACCCGACGGCGCGGCCGAAGACGCTCTTCGCCACGCACTATCACGAGCTCACCGACCTGGCCGATGCCCTCCCCGGCATCGTCAACGCGCACGTGTCCGCGCGGGAGTGGAAGGACGACATCATCTTCCTCCGGAAGATCGTGCCCGGGCGATCCGACCGGAGCTACGGGATTCAGGTCGCGCGGCTGGCGGGGCTGCCGCCGGGCGTCATCGCGCGGGCGCGGGAGATCCTGGCGGGGCTCGAGCGCGACGAGCTCTCCCGCGGCGGGCGCCCGACGC
>Ga0155950_1029_pt2 | contig 26535 bp, 22 predicted proteins | sample RifCSPlowO2_02_FD_107604 | JGI IMG/M metagenome (GOLD analysis project Ga0155950, IMG submission 107604) | Acidobacteria bacterium RIFCSPLOWO2_02_FULL_67_21
GGACATCATCGAAGGCATGACGATCCACGAAGAGGTGGACGAGGTCACGGGCCTGTCGCGGTTCATCATCGTCGACTCGCCGGACGAGAAGAAGCAGCCGACGGTCGAGATCAAGGACAAAGCCGGCAAGACCATCCGCAAGTACCACATGCCGGTGCACGCGCACCTGATGGTGCAGGACGGCGAGTCGGTCGAGGCCGGCGACGTGCTGGCGAAGATCCCGCGCGAGACCACCAAGACCAAGGACATCACCGGTGGTCTGCCGCGCGTGGTCGAGCTGTTCGAGGCGCGCAAGCCGAAGGACCCGGCGGTGATCTCCGAGATCGACGGCGTGGTCAAGGACGGCGGCGTCGTCAAGGGCCAGCGCAAGATGATCATCGTCCCGGACGATGGCAGCGAGCCGCGTGAGTACGCGCTGCCTCGCGGCGTGCACGTCAACGTGCACGAAGGCGAGCGGGTGCGCGCGGGCGAGCAGCTGATGGACGGCCCGAGCAATCCGCACGACATCCTGCGGGTCCTCGGCGAAAAGGAACTGCAGAAGTACCTCGTGAACGAGATTCAGGAGGTCTACCGTCTGCAGGGCGTCAACATCAACGACAAGCACATCGAGGTCATCGCGCGGCAGATGATGCGCTGGGTGAAGATCGAGGATGTGGGCGACACCGAGTTCCTCATCGACGAGCAGGTGGACAAGTTCCGGTTCATCGAGGAGAACGAGCGCGTCATCGCGGAGGGCAGCCGTCCCGCGACCGCGCAGGCGCTGCTGCTCGGGATCACCAAGGCATCCCTCTCGACCGACTCGTTCATCTCGGCGGCCTCCTTCCAGGAGACGACGCGCGTGCTGACCGAGGCGTCGATTTCCGGGAAGGTCGACTACCTGCGCGGCCTGAAGGAGAACGTCACGATGGGCCGGCTGATTCCGGCCGGCACCGGGTTCGAGTGGTACCGCAACGTGCGGATTCCGCCGGACGAGCCGCCGCCGCCGCCGGCGCCGCCGGAGCCGGCGGAGGAGGATCTCGACATGGATCGCGAGATCGAGTACGCCTTCGACACCGACGAGCCGGTCGCCGGCGGGCGCGGGCCGCTCGGCGACATCGAATAGCGAGTACGTAGTGTCCGGCTTCCGCCTTCGCTGAAGCTACGGCGGACCACCGTAGCCTTGGCGAAGGTGGTCGGCCGGACCTGCCCACGGGCCACAGAGGCACAGAGATTCTTCTCTGTGCCTCTTCTTGTTTGTACGTAGTGCTCGGCTTGAGCCGAGCCCGCACATTTCGTACGTAGTGTCCGGCTTCAGCCGGACCGGCGCGGACGTGCCGTCCATCCGCCTCCCGGCTTCCCGCCTTCGCTCTCAGCTTCGGCGCGCAAGCCGCACGCCGGAAACCTCGCTCCACTCGAACCCTCTCGCCGCCGCCGCGAGTAATTGCTGATCCCACGGCCCGGCGTCCGCGCGTCCGCGCCGGGCGCGATAAGCCCCCAGACCGACACGCACGTGCTACACGTGTTTCCCGCGTCGCGGATCTGCCTGGACTCGCGGTATGGTCCGCCGTTGCGGTATCACCTCCATAAATCGGCGATCCAGCGGGCGGTGGCGGCGGCGGCGCGGCGCGCGGGGCTGGCGAAGCGGGTGAGTTGCCATACCGTCCGGCATCATTTACGACGCATCTGCTCGAAAACGGGTATGACATTTGAACGGTGCAGGAGCTGATGGGGAGGCGCTCTGCGTGTTAACATCCCGCCTCCTTGAAAAGTGGGGACGGCCTGCGCTGAGGAACGATGGCGTCGTTGGCTGCGTGAGGGCGTAGCGGTCTACTCCAAGAAGCGTTGGGCTGACAAGATGCGGGGGCTGCGCTGGGGCGTAGAATGCAGACGTGAATTTTGAAGAATTCGAAGCCGAAGCGTTGAAGCTGGCGCCGACGGCTCGGGCTCGTCTTGCTACGAAGCTGCTCGCGAGCCTTGAAGCCTTGTCCGACGAAGAGAATCTCCGGTTGTGGGCCGAGGAAGCGGAGCGGCGGGATCAGGCGTGGGAGGCCAGCGGCGAGGCGGGCCAATCAGCGGAGGCCGTTATTCAAGAGGCCCGGGCTCGGTTGGGCTGAATGGTCGCCTCATTCCACGACCTGGCCAAGGTCGAGTTGAACGAGGCGGCACAGTACTACGAAGCGGAGAATTCGGGGCTTGGCGCGGCGTTTCTTGCTGAAGTCGAGCGTTCGGTAGCGGCGGTCGTTGAGCATCCCGATGCGGGTCAAGTCCGAAGTCATCAGTGGCTTCGTGCGGCGGCGTATGCTTCGGCGGTTTCCGTACGGCCTCCTGTATCGGGTGCGAGGCGACCGGATTCGTATCTTGGCCGTCATGAATCTCAGGCGCCGGCCGGCGTACTGGGTCGGCCGCACCTAATCGGCAGCCCAACATGCGCTGGAGCCGACGCCGTGCGCCGATGCCATGGAGACGGCACGCGGCGCGGCTCATTTGGGCCGTTGGGCCGACAAGCGGGAGGGAAGATGATTTGCTGTCCGACGAAGAAACGCTCATGCGTACTCTAGGACGCACGTTCGCGGGATTGTGCATGGTCGCGGTCGCGACGGGGGCGGGCAGTCAAGGTCAGGATCATCGGCAGGCGGTGCTGTCATCCATTGACGCGAACCGTGATCGCTACGCGCAGATTGCACGCCAAATCTGGGACCTCGCCGAAGTCGGCTATCGCGAAACCCGGAGCTGTGCCCTCCTCCAACAGCAGTTACGGGCGGCGGGGTTCAGAATCGAGCCTGGTGTGGCGGGCATGCCGACGGCATTCGTTGCCTCGTACGGCGCTGGGCAACCTGTCATCGCGATCCTGGCTGAGTACGATGCTCTACCTGGGATCACACAGGACGCTGTTGCCGATCGCAAACCGCTCCCGACCAAGGAGGCAGGACATGCGTGTGGCCACAATCTATTCGGCACTGGGTCGACAGCGGCCGCCATTGCCGTGAAGGAGTTCCTGACGCGCAGCGGTTCCCGGGGCACCATTCGTCTGTACGGAACGCCTGCGGAAGAAGGCGGTGCGGGTAAAGTCTACATGGTCCGCGAAGGACTGTTTCGCGATGTCGATGCCGTGCTCCATTGGCATGCCGGCTCTCGTAATGATGCGAGTCCGGGCAACTCACTCGCAGTTGTATCGGCGAAGTTCCGCTTCCATGGTACTTCTGCGCACGCGGCCGCTGCTCCAGAGCGTGGCCGCTCGGCCCTGGACGGTGTGGAAGCGATGAATCATATGGCTAACCTCATGCGCGAGCATGTGCCCGAAGACACGCGCGTACACTACGTGATCACCAGCGGCGGCGCCGCTCCGAACGTGGTGCCGGACTTCGCCGAAGTCTATTACTACGTCCGTCATCCCGACTCGAAGCAGGCGGCGGAGATCTTCGATCGACTCGTCAAGACATCTGAGGGCGCGGCATTGGGTACCGGCACGACTGTCGAGCACGAAATCATTCACGCCGTGTACGCCATGCTCCCGAGCGACGCCCTTGCCCGTGTCATGGACCGCAATCTCAGAAAGGTCGGAGGCGTGCAGTACACCCCGGAAGAACAAGTGTTCGCCGAACGGATCGGTATTAGTTTTGGGGCGACCGCACCAGCTCTGGCAAACGCAAACCGCATTGAGCAGCTTGAACTGAAGGAAGCGGGCGGCTCGACTGACGTTGCCGACGTCAGCTGGGTGGTTCCGACTGCGGGCCTGTATACAGCGACGTGGGTGCCAGGCACCGCAAGTCATTCATGGCAAGCAGCTGCAGCGAGCGGGACAAGCATTGGAGTGACGGGGATGCTCGTGGCCGCGAAGACATTGACGCTCACCGCGATCGATCTGTTGACCGACGCGCAAGCTTTGAATGAAGCGAAGGCGGAGCACCGGAAGCGCGCTGGATCAGACTTCGTGTACAAAGCCCTCGTTGGTAACCGCCCGCCGCCACTTGACTACCGCGCGCGTTAAACTCCCTGCCTTTGGCGCGGCCTTGTCGATGTGACAGGAGGGGCGACTGATGCTGACTAATCCAAATGGAGCCGACGCGCCTGACGGTCGCTGCGATCCTGTCGCCGTGACGCGCGCCTCATTTGGACGTACGAGAGCTATCCACCGCCGGGAGTTTCTGCTCGCCGCAGGGCTCGTCGTCGCGGCGCCGTCCGGCCGCCTGCTCGCCGGTCAGGCGGGGAGTTACGACCTCGTCATCAAGGGCGGGCGCGTCATCGATCCGGCGGCCGGCCTCGATGCGATACGCGATGTGGCGATTGCTCGCGGACGCATCGCCGCCGTTGCCGTCGATATCAGCTCCGGCGGCCCAAACGTCATCGATGCGCGCGGCAAGCTCGTCGTGCCGGGGCTCCTTGACGTGCACACGCACGCCGGCCGGTCGGCGGATGGACCGCGCGCGATTCTGAGGGATGGCGTGACGGGATGGATCGACGCCGGATCGCAGGGCGCCGATCGCGTAGCCGACATCGTCGCGGTGGCGCGGTCGGCCCCGCAGCCGGGACGGGTGCTCATCAACATCGGACGTGCCGGCATCCTGCCTGCCGGCGATACCCTGGACGTGGCCAATGCGGATGCAGCGGCAGCGCGTGAGGCGATCGGCCGCCACCGCGATCTCATCGTGGGCGTCAAGGCCAGGCTCTCCGACACCGTCGCCGGCAGCAACGACTACGAGGTGCTGCGGCGGGCGCAGGACGCGGCCACGGCATTCGGCCTGCCGGTGATGATCCACATGGGCCAGTCCCTGTCGCCGCTGCCGAAGCTGCTGCCGCTGCTCAAGCGGGGGGACATCGTCACGCACATGTTCGCGCCGCCGCCCAGCAGCATCATCGACGAGAACGGACGTCTGCTTCCGGCCGTGCTCGACGCCAGGCGGCGCGGCGTCTGGTTCGACGTCGGCAACGGCGTCAACGGCCATGTCCGATGGGACATCGTCGACCTCGTGATGAAGCAGAAGTTCTGGCCCGACACGATTTCCACCGACTGGAACACGACGAGCCCGACGACGGGCGTCGTCGATCTGCCGAACTGCCTGTCAAAGCTGCTCAACTACGGCATGTCGGTGCCGCAGGTCATCGCGTGTGCCACGGCAAACGCATCGCGCGTCTTTCCGGTGTTCAAGGACCGAGGCACGCTGACGGTCGGTGCTCAGGCCGATGTCGCCGTGCTCGAACTGCGCGACGGTGCGTTCGAGTTCGAGGACAACTACAAGGGACGGATCACCGGCCGTCAGCGACTGTTTCCGTTTGCCACGGTTCTCGGCGGTGTTCCGGTGCCCCGTTTCTCGTAACGAACTGGCGCGGCGCGGTCTGTGAGCGGCCGCGGGTGAGCGCGAAGGTCAGCCGCGAAGGGGGAGCGAGAGGGACATGGACCTCAAGGCTCATTGGGAAACCGTTTACAGGACGAAGCGGCCTCACGAGGTGAGCTGGTTCCAACGCGAAGCGCGGATGTCGTTGGAGCTGATTCGTCGGATCGCGCCAGAACCAGCGTCCGCGATTGTCGACGTGGGCGGCGGCGCGTCAACTCTGGTGGACGGCCTTCTGGCAGCCGGCTATCGCCGAATCACCGTTCTCGATCTGTCAGCGGCGGCATTGACCGAGGCGCGCCGCAGACTAGGGTCGGCCAGCGCTGAGGTGAACTGGGTGGAGGCGGATATTCTCGCCGCCGATCTTCCACGCGCGGCATTTGACGTCTGGCACGATCGGGCTGTCTTCCACTTCCTGACGACGGCGGGCGATCGGGCACGGTACGTCGCTCAGGCGCGGCTGGCCGTGAAGCCTGGCGGGTATGTGCTCGTCGCAACGTTCGCCGATGACGGCCCCACACGCTGCAGCGGCTTGCCGGTCACCCGGTACACTCCCGTCGAGCTGCACGGCGAGTTCGGCTCCGGATTCCGACTGGTTGAAAGCAGACGCGAAGAGCATGTCACGCCGGCGGGCGCAACGCAGGCGTTTGTCTATTGCCTGTGTCAGGTCGACCCCGCCGTTCCGAGCCACGTCGCGGCCTGACAAGGCGTTTGCAGCCGACGGCGGCCTGTGCCGTCATGAACCGCCGCGGCTGAAGCGCGAGACGGTCAGGCGGCTCTCCGCGGCGCGTTGGGGTTCTCCGCAGACCTGTGACAGGAGCTTGAGTCGGCATTGCCTACCCAGCAGCTCTTGCGGGATGCCGAGGCGGGTCTCAGTGCGCACCACGGTCAGAAGTGTACAATTCTGGCTGTTCTGAAAGGGCCAGGGGGGCGAATGCGCCACGGTCGTAAGTATGTGGTTCATCCCGGCTGGCACCAATGTGCCTCGGCTTGTCATTGCGTGGCAGGAGCCTTCAGCCATGCGTTGTAAGCGAATAGACCCGCGATGGTTGGCGCCGGTCGTTCTCATCGCCTTCTGGACCGGCGACATCTCGAGCGCGCCAGCGGCCGCCCAACTCGGATACACGCTGATTCGCAGCGTGCAGGCGCAAACAGGCGGGTTCTACCACGGGGACGCGTCGGCCGACCTGACGCTGATTGCCGTCGGGCCCTACCTGACCGGCGACCCCTCACGCACCGAAACCCGAGGCTACATCACCTTCTTCAATGCCGAGGGGGAGGCCCTGGCGCGGACCGGGGTCGGCGGCACCGTGTGGAGTGTGGCCATGACGCCGGACGGGACGCGAACGGTCGCAGGGTCCGATGATGAGAAGCTCTATGTGTTCAACCGCACCACGCTGGTCGCCTCGGGCGCCCCCGTCGCGGGGGATGCGACGCTGCGCGGCGTGGCGGTGACCGATGATGGACGGTACGCCGGGGTCGGAGGCACGTGGTTCACGCTACACGACCTTTCGGCCGCCGACCCGATTCGGCCGATCTATACCGACACGACGCCGTCGCAGGTGCGCGCCGTGGCGTTTTCAGCCAGCGGGCGCTACGTCGCGTATGGCGGCTGGAACAACGTCGAAGCCAATCGGCAGGGCGCCGCTCCGACGATGTACCTGGCGGTCTACGATGTCCAGCTGCGACAGCGGGTCTTCACGCACGGCATCACGTACCCGGCCGGCGCCATCGCAGAGCTCAGACACCTGTCGATATCGTCCGACGGCAACAAGATCGTTGCAGGAAACTGGGCCTACCATTTTCTGTACTACGTCCGGTCCGATCCGAGCTCGACCACCTGGGAACTGAAACACGACGTCGAGTTGACCCAGCGCGTCTACTGGACCGCGATGGACCCCACCGGCTCGGTGGCCGTCGTGGGGGAGCAGTCGGGCCTGGTGCGACTCTACGCCCTCGGCGATTCCGAACTCACGCTGTTGTGGGAAAAGAGAGGGAAGATGGACGGCATCAGCGGTGGCCCCCGTACCGTCGGCATCTCGCCGGACGGGCGCCATGTCATGGCGACGACCCGTGGAGGCTGCGGCGAGGGCGACGGGGGACGGTTCACCGTCTGGTCCCGGGACGGCGAGCTTGTCTTCAGCGCCGCGACGGCCGATGTCGATCTGACGTGCACGGGCACGAGCCCGGCGGCCGAGTCGTGGTTCGGGGCCATCGCCGAGTCGGGCACGCACCTGGCCTTTGCGGGATGGGGCGGCTCGGCGTACTTCTACCGGCTGGGATCGCCGTAAGGACGGGATGCAGGACGGCAGGTGTAGGATGCTGCCGAGGCTGGAGGATCGATGAAGCGCATAGCCACGCGAGCGGTCGTGTTGCTGCTGTCTCTTATCGCAGCCGGAGAGAAGGCGCCACGGGTGGTGCAGGCCCAGGCCGATCCTGACCCGATCGCTTCGACGTGCAGCGTCACCGACGAGTTCGTGTTTGCGGACCGCGGGCGGATCATCGGTGCAGAAGAACTCGGGCGGCCGGTGGGTACGCCTGTCGCAGATCACTCCCTCGTCTACACGGCGGATGGACAGATTCGGATGTACTTCCTCGAGGGAGCCGACGGCGGCGCCCGGAGCGCGCTATCATCCGACGGCGGCGCCACCTTCACGCTGGAAGCCGGGTACTTACCGGGACTGACCCGCCCGACCGCAGGACCGCACTTCAAGGTGGTCCCATTGGCCGACAGCAGATACCGCATGTTCATGGGCGGTCTGAACGTCGGCATTCTGTCGTACATCAGCGCGGACGGCCGCGCCTTCGGGCAGGAGCCGGGCGTGCGGCTCAGCAACGCCGAGACCGGAATGAAGTATCCGTCGTGGCTCGCCATTGCGCCAACCGGTGACGGGCGCTACCGGGGTTATTTCAGCGACGTGCCGTTGCCGGACACACCGCCGCTGTACCACATCAGGAGCGCAACGTCTGACGACCTTCTGAACTGGGTGATGGATGACGGCGTGCGGATTGGACCAGGCGCGCCCACGCTGACCGGCGAGGTGCATCAGCCGTTCCCGCTTCCGAGAGCCGACGGCTGTGTGACGCTCTTCTACTTCAAGAGAAACTACAACCCGCCCGTGCCCGCGCCAGTCGGCATGTACTATTCCACGTCGACCGATGGGCTCACCTTCACCGGTGAGAAATTCCTCGGTCTCTCGGGGGGTGGGCCGGACGTGCTGCGGCTGACGGACGGCACCTATCTGCTCACCTACGACGACGGCAATCCCAGCAATGGCTTCTGGATTGGCGCCGGAACGCTCGTGCTGAGAGGGGCGGGTCCGGCGGATCTGTCGATCACGAAGTCGGACTCACCCGACCCGGTCGTGACCGGAACCTACCTGACGTACACGCTGAGGATCCGCAATGCCGGTCCACAGGGAGCCGTCGACGTGGGTGTCGCGGACATGTTGCCCCCTCAGACGATGTTTCACTCGTGTACCTCGGACGGCGGCGGCGTCTGCGGCGGCGGTTCGAGTAACGACCGCACGGTGAGGTTCGCCGCGGTCGACAGCCTCGCCACGAGGACGGTCACGCTGGTTGCCAGAGTCCGGTGCTCGGTCGCAGACCGTACGTTGATCAACAACACCGCCTACGTGGCGGCCGCCACTGCGGATCCGAACACGCTCAACAACCTCGCTTTCGACACGACGACCGCGTCCAACCCAGCGCCGGTGATAGACGACGTTACCGTGGACAAGCCGCAGCTGTGGCCACCGGACCACAGGCTTAAAGAGGTCACGGTCGCGTACGACGTATCGGACAACGTTTGTCCCCTCCCCGTCGATCCCTGTTCGTTGAGCGTGAGCAGCAACGAGCCGGAGAATGGTCTTGGCGATGGGGACGTTTCACCCGACTGGGAGATTGTCGATTCGACGCATGTGCGGTTGCGCGCCGAGCGATCCGGCACTGGAAGCGGCCGCTGCTACGCGATTGCGATCACCTGCACCGACCGCGGAGGCGACTCCTCAACAAGGACCGTGCCTGTCATGGTGCCTCACGGCATCGGGCCCAACTGACGGAACTCGACCTGTCGGTGCTCAGTACCTCTGGCATGACGAGATGACCACTGCTTCATGCGGCCCATGCACGAACACCGGCGACCAGCCGGACGCCACGCCCTTATGAGACTCGTCGCCCTGCTCGCCGTCGTTCTTGCCTGGCCGGCCGTCTCCACCGCGCAGGTCAAGGTGATCATTTCGGGCGGCTTCTCGGCTGCCTACCAGGAGGTCCTGCCGGAGTTCGAGCGGACGGCAGGCATCACCGTCACCACGACGCGGGGCCAGTCTCTGGGAGACAGCCCGAACTCCATCGGCGCGCAGCTGCGCCGCGGTGTGGCTGCGGACGTCGTCATCCTGTCGCGGGAAGGTCTCGATGAGATCATCGCCGAAGGCCGAGTCCTCAGCGGGAGCGACACCGATCTGGCCCGCACTCCGCTCGGAATGGCCGTGCGCCGCGGCGCGCCACAGCCTGATATCAGCACCGTCGACGCGTTCAGGCAGACGCTTCTGCGCGCACGGTCCGTGACGTTTACCAGCAGTACGAGCGGCGTGTACTTGATGACCGTGCTGTTTCCGCGGCTTGGCATCGCCGACGAAATGTCGAAGAAGAGCACGACGACCGGCGTTGCCGCCGTCGCCAAAGGCGACGCGGAGATCGCGATCCAGCCGGTCAGCGAACTTCTGCCGGTGACCGGCATTGACGTCGCCGGCATCCTCCCGGCGGAAGCGCAGAAGATCAATACGTACGCAGCCGCCGTCGTCAGAGGCTCCATGGAAGTGGACGCGTCCAGGCGGCTGATCGCATTCCTGGCCTCGGGCGCCGCGTCGGCGGCGGTTAGAAGATACGGGATGGAACCGTCGAGGCCGTAGAGAGCGTCGCGAACGCCGCGAGACCGAGCCTTGTCGATGCAGAGATGGTTGAGTGCGCCGCTTCTCGCGCTGCTGAGCGTACCGGCCGCCGGCTGGCCGCAGGCCGGCGCCGACCCGTTGCTCTCGAGGATCGACCACCTCGTGTATGCCACGCCGGACCTGCAGTCGGGCATCAATCGTGTGGAACAACTGCTTGGCGTGCGCGCGTCGGCCGGCGGACAGCACCCCGGACGAGGAACGCGCAACGCGCTGGTTGCCCTTGGACCGGGCGCGTACCTCGAGATCATCGGACCCGATCCCGAACAGCCGACGCCACCGCAGGCTCGCCCGTTCCGGATCGACGAGCTGACAGCGCCGACGCTCGTGGCGTGGGCCGCGAAGACGAGCGACCCGGAACGCACAGCGCGTGACGCCGCGCAGAACGGCCTCACGTTGGGCGCGGTGATTGCCGGAAGCCGGCGTCGGACCGACGGCGTCCTGTTGTCGTGGCGCTACACCGATCCGCGAACAGTCGTCGCCGATGGCCTCGTTCCGTTCTTCATCGACTGGGGGGCCACACCGCATCCCGCGGCCACGGCAGCTCCGGGCGCATCACTCGTCGCCGTGCGCGCCGAGCATCCCGAGGCCGTTCGCGCTCGAGCGAAGCTCGCTGAACTCGGGATTCCGCTCGAGGTGCGGCAGGGACCCCGGCCCACGCTGATCGCGACGATTGCCGGTCGGCGGGGCCGGGTCGAACTGCGCTGACCTAGATCGCGCCGGGATGATCCGGCAGGCACGCATGCAGGTCCCGTGTGAGTGAGGTAGCATTCGAGCGCGAATTTTCCAGGAGGACACAATGAGGCGAGCAATCTTGCTGGGCGCGATCGCGGCGGTCGCAATCGCCGCGGCGCTGCCGGGCACGGTCGGGTCGGCGCAGTCGGCAGCCGGGTCGGCGCCGGCCGTCTCGAAGGCAGAGTACGAGCGGTGGAAGACCGAGCTCTCGAACTGGGGCCGCTGGGGCAAGGACGACCAGCTGGGCGCCGTGAACCTGATCACGCCCGCCAAACGGCGCGAAGCGGCCGCGCTGGTCAAGGAGGGCTTTTCCGTATCGCTCGCAAGAGATGCCGATACGGAGAAGGCCATCGACAACGCCCAGCCCTACGAGCATCAGATGCTGGCCATCGGCGCCGACCGGTTCGGCGTGGCGTTCCACGGCATCGCCCACACGCACCTCGATTCGCTGGCGCACATCAACTACAACGGGGTCTTCTATAACGGCTACCAGCCGAACGCCGATGCGGTGATGAAGGCGAACGGCCACGCCAGAAACTCAATCATCAACCTGAAGAACGGGATCTTCACGCGTGGGATCCTGATCGACATTCCCAGGCTGAAAGGCGTGCCGTACCTGGAGCCGGACACGAAGATCACCGTGCAGGACATCGAGGCCTTTGAAAAGATGGCGCGCGTGAAGGTGTCCCCGGGGGATGCGCTGTTCATCCGTACCGGCCGCTGGGCGCGGCGGGCCGCCGTGGGGCCGTGGGATCTCGCTCGCGGCGGGGTCCGGCCCGGGCCGAGCGGCCGGGTGCTGCCCTGGCTGAAGGCGCGCGATGTGGCGCTCATGGGAAGCGACGTGCCGCCCACAGCCATCCCGTCGGATGTTGAAGGGGAGACGGGCCCCGTCCATGACTTTGCGCTCGTGACGCTCGGCATCCACCTGTTCGACAATTGCGACCTCGAGGCGCTCGCCGAGGCGGCCGCCGCCCGCAAGCGCTGGGACTTTCTCCTGACCGTCGCACCGCTGCCGATCCGGGGCGGCACGGGCTCGCCGGTCAATCCGATTGCGACCTTTTGATTCTGTACGTAGTGCCGGGCTTCAGCCCGGCTAAAGCCGGGCACTACGTCGGAAACAGCGCTCTAGTGCGTGTGGGCGTACAGGACGGCGTTGATGGCGAATGCGTAGCCGCGGGGGCTGAAGGCGTAGAAGTAGGAGGGGTCTTCGCCTTCCCGCTCCCATGAGTCGGCGATGTCGGTGTTGTGCGTCATCATCACCATCAGCCGGCCCGTGCGATCCGCGATGCCTTTGAGCTGCGGCACGGCGCTGTCGGCCCCCTGCTCCGACGTACGCCCGCCCGATCGCAGGAAGAACCCGATGTTCGGGATCTGCGGGATCTCGGTGACCTCGTACTGCGTGCGAAACAGGGGGTGATCGAGCGGCACGTCGAAGATGGGGTACTCGCTGGAGGGGAGCACCTTTCGCAGCTGCGTCTGCCAGTGCTGCCACTGGTAGGTGCCCCACGAGTCGTCGGTCCAGAGCATGCCTCCCTTGAGCAGATACTCGCGAAGGCGGGCCGCCACGTCGGCCTCGATGAACGCGCTTCCGGGCGCCGACAGGATCGTCAGCGGGCACTGAAACATCTCCTCGCCGCCGAGCCGCACGAGCAGGGGGTTGGGCGCGCCGCCGCCCGCCCGGCTCACCGGGATTTTCGTCAGCTCCGAGAGCCGCACCGATAGATTGATATCGGCATTGGGATAGTCGGTCGCCCAGCTGCCGCCGCGCCCGAAACGCTCGCCCGTGTAGACGACGCGGCAGTAGTGGAAGCGGCCGTCGAAGTCGCCGGCGGTGGCAATGCGCGATCCGCGAAACGCGCGCCCGAAGCCGCCGAACTGCGCGTGAGCGGCCGACACGGCGGCAATCACGACGGCAATCACGAGCCAGCCCCGCACCATGACCGACAGTGTATACCTCACCTGCAACCGGTAATCGGGATACGTGCCCCCCGGTTCTTTCGTTTACGATGGGGCCGCGGCGGTGACTCGACTCAACGACATGACGGCAGGCCTCGAGGCCCGCTCCGGACTGGACCCGTGGGCGCAGGCCGAGCTGCCCGCGCCTCCCGAGCCTCGCGGGCTCGGCTGGCTGACGGCGGTCGGTCCGGGGATTATCGTCCTCGGTGTCTCGATTGGTAGCGGAGAATTCCTGCTGGGGCCGGCCGCGTTCGTGCGACACGGCCTGTCGCTGATGTGGGTCGTCGGGATCGCCGTGACACTGCAGACGCTGTTCAACACCGAGCTGATGCGGTACACCGTGGCGACGGGCGAACCGGTGTTCACCGGGTTCATGCGTACCCGGCCATCCTCGACGCTCTGGGCGTGGGTGTACGCCGTTCTGTATTTTCTGCAGGTGGGATGGCCCGCATGGGCGGGCACGGCGGCGGGTGCGTTCTTCTTCCTGGCGACGGGCCGGCTCGCGGGATCCGGTGACGCCGGCACGATCTACTACTCGGGGATTGCCACCTTTCTCGCGTGCGTGGGCATCCTGTCGGTGGGACGCCGTATCGAGCGCACGCTCGAGCTGCTGAACTGGATCATGGTCGCCGCCATCCTGGGCAGCTTCCTGGTGCTGGCGGTGGTGTATGTCCCCTCGTCCACGTGGGCAGCGGCGATCGTCGGACTCTCCGGATTCGATCTGCGTCAGCAGCGCTTCAGCTTCTTTCCTCCGGGCACCGATCTGTTCCTGCTCGGTGCGCTTGCCGCGTATTCCGGCGCGGGCGGCGTCACCAATCTCGTGCTGTCGAACTGGGCGCGCGACCGCGGGTACGGAATGGGCGAGCGCGTCGGATATATCTCATCGGCTGTAGGCGGCACGGCCGTGGCGCTGGCGCATTCCGGCTTCATCTTCACGCCGAACCGCGAGAGCATGCGCCGCTGGCACGGGTGGTGGCGGGTCGTTCGGGCGGATCAGTGGGGCGTCTTCTTCACGGGCGCCATCCTGGGCATGATCCTGCCGGCGCTTCTCTACGTCACGTTCCTGCCGGCCGGGACAGACATCCAGGGGTTCGGAATCAGCGCGGCGCTGGCCGAAGGCATCCGTGGCCGGGCCGGTGTGGTGCTCGGCGGCATCATCGGGTTTCTGGGCGCATGGCTCCTGTTCAAGACCCAGCTCGACATCGTCGAAGGCATGGCGCGCGCCATCACCGATATTCTGTGGACCGGCAGCAGCCGGCTCCGCGCGTGGCGCGGCGGCGACGTCCGCACCGTGTACTACGGGGTGCTGGCGGCCGTCGTGGTGTGGGGGATCGTGGCCCTGCGCCTCGCGCAGCCGATCCTGCTGCTTCAAATCAGCGCCAACGTCGGCGGCTTCATCCTGGTCGTCTCGTCGCTGCACCTGCTGTATGTCAATACGCGCCTGCTGCCGCCGCACGTCCGGCCTCCGATCTGGCGGCGCGCCGGCCTGGTGGCGGTGGCGCTCTTCTACGGGTTCTTCGTGTTTCAGTCGGCGCTGACGTTCTTCGCGTGACCGGGTACGTACTCGCGCTCGGGTCGGCGGCGCTCTACGGCGCGGCCGATTTTCTTGGCGGCTTTGCCTCGCGCCGCGCCGGGACGATTGCCATCGTCGTCGTGTCGCAGGCGGCCGGCCTCGTGCTGCTGCTGGCGCTGATGCCGTTCATGCCGGCGGCGCCGTTCCATCGTGATCTGTGGTGGGGCGGCGTGGCGGGGCTTGCCGGCGGGACCGGCGTCGCGCTGCTGTATCGCGCGTTGGCGGTGGGACGAATGGCGGTGGCGGCGCCGACGACAGCCGTCTGCGCCGTCATCATCCCGGTCGTCGCCGATGTGCTGGCCGGTCAGCGCCTGGGCGCGCAGACAGCAGCCGGGATCGCGCTGGCGCTGCTGGCGATCGCCCTCGTGAGCCGGACGAATGCCTCTCCGGCCGGCGGCGCCCCTGCCGGGCTCTGGCTGGCGCTTGCGTCAGGTGTGGCCATCGGCTTCTTCTTTCTCGCGCTCGCCCGGACGCGTGCCGAGGCCGGGTTATGGCCGCTCGTCGCCGCGCGGCTGGTGTCGGTCAGCCTGTTTGTCCTCATCGGCCTGGCGAGCGGTGCGCGGTTCCGGATGCCCGGGCCCGTCATGCGGATTGCCGTCGCCGCGGGTGCCGTCGACATGGCCGCAAACGCCCTGTATCTGTTTGCAACCCGCCACGGGGCCTTGAGCGTGGTGGTGACGCTGTCGTCGCTCTATCCGGCCAGCACCGTTGTGCTGGCACGTGCCGTCGCTGGCGAGCGGTTGAACGGCTGGCAGGCCGTCGGGCTGGTATCCGCGCTGGCGGCGGTGGCGCTGATTGTCGCCGGACCGTAAAGACCCGTAGAATGGGGCCACTTTTCTCGGGCGTCTCTCAATTCAGGGATGGAGGAGCACATGCGAACGGCACACCTCACGCTGCTCGGGATCCTCTTGGCGGCGATGTGCGCAACGAGCCCGCACGCCGCGGGCCTGCAGGCCGGTCCGGCCCGGGTAGTCCCGGCCGTGCAGGTTGCCGCGAATGCCATCGGCGGGACGGTCGTCAACGCCGCCGGTGCGCCTGAAGCCGGTGTCTGGGTCATCGCGGAGACGAAGCTGCCGGTTCCTTACCGGAAGATCGTCGTGACCGACGACCGCGGGCGCTTCCTCGTGCCGGAGCTTCCCCCTGCTTCATATGTCGTCTGGGTGCGCGGGTACGGCCTCAAGGACTCCGAGCGCGTGAAGGCCGAGCGGGGCCGCCAGGTTCGCCTTCAGGTCGCCAACGCGGCCACGCCGGCCGAAGCCGCGAAGATCTATCCGGCCAGCTACTGGGCGGCGATGATTCGGCCGCCCGCCAGGGACCAGCTGCCAGCCGGCTATTCAAGTCAGGAGCACTGGCTCGGCGCGTTCAGGGGCGGGTGCAATCAGTGCCACCAGCTCGGGATGCCGATGACGCGCATCTTCACGACGGCGGAGCAGTGGGACAAGGTGCTGCGCCTGAACAGCGGCATGAACGGCGCCGCCGACCGGCTCGGCCGGGAAGTGGTCGTCAACGCGCTGGTCGACTGGGTGGGCCGCATCCGGGCCGGAGAAGTGCCATCGGCGCCGCCGCGCCCCGTCGGCCTGGAGCGCAATTTCGTCGTGACCCAGTGGGACTGGGCCGCCGGCGATTCCTTCGTCCACGACGTCACCGCCACCGACAAGCGCAACCCGACGCTGTATCCCTACGGCAGGGTCTACGGTGCCGACCGCACCGGCGGCGGGCGGCTCTGGGTGCTCGACCCGGCGGAGAACACCGTCGAGGTGCATCAGCTGCAGCCGAGGGTCACGAAGGGCTTCGATCCGACGCTCGACTACTACCACGATCGCGGCACGCCAGGTACGTGGATGGCCAGCCCGCACAATCCGATGCTGGACGAGCAGGGAAGGGTCTGGATGACACAGCCGATCCGGCCGGGCACGCCGCAGGATCTGCCGGCCTGGACGAAGAGCGCCATTGCCACCGAGACCAACGATCCCGCCGAGCTCGAGCTTGCCTACAAGCTGCGCCAGTCGCGCGGCAACGGCATGCAGCTTGGCTTCTTCGATACCAGGACGCGCAAGTTCGTCGGCGTCGACACGATCTACAACACCCACCACCTCCAGTTCGACAAGGAGGGAAGGATCTGGACCAACGCGCCCGGCGACGTGGTCGCGCTCGGGATGCTCGACAGCAAGAAGGTCGATCCCGCGAACCCGGAAGGGACCGAGGGGGCGGCGCAGAAGGCGCTCATGCGCATCGACCCCGCGACGCAGAAGCCGGTGACCGGACAAGGGTACGGCGTGGCGGTCAACCCGATCGACGGCACGGTCTGGCAGACCAGTCCTAACGTGAACGGACCCGAGAACAAGATCTTCAAGTACGACCCGAAGACCGGCAAGTTCAAGGACTATCCGCTGGCGCCTCCCGGACGGGTCTCACACGGCGCTGACTTCAGCACGGACGGCATGTTCTGGTTCTCGGCGGGCAGCGGCCACCTCGGACGCTTCGATCCGAAGACCGAGAAGTTCACCTACTGGGAGCTGCCGGGGCCGAAATATCCGGGCACGGGCAGCGAGACTGGCAGCGTGGAGTATCCGTATTTCCTCTATGTGGACCAGTTCAACACGCTCGGTCTCGGCAAGGACCTGGTGGTGGTCACCGGGACGACGTCGGACTCGCTCCAGATCTTCGATCCGAAGAAGGAGACGTTCGTCGTGTTCCGGCTGCCGTATCCGATGCCGTTCTATACGCGGGGCCTTGACGGCCGCATCGACAACGCGGACCGCGGATGGAAGGGCCGGGGCCTCTGGGCGTCGTACTCGTCGTACATGCCGGTGTTCACCGAGACCAAGATGGGGTCGCTGAACCATATTCAGATCCGCCCGAACCCGCTCGCGGACTGATGGCTCCTGGCCCGCGGCTCACGAGGCGGCGTGTCCTCCAGGCCGCGGGAGGATTGATTGGCGCGGCGGCGCCGGCGCGCGCTGAGGCGCGCGGCGGCGGCGCCGCTGCCCAGCGCGAGGCGGCTGCGCGCGCCGTCGACATCACCGGCCGGCTCGCCCGCTACGTGGTCACCGCGCGCGACCGCGCGCTCCCTCCGGACGTCGCGCGCGAGGCCAGGCACCGGATTCTGGATACGCTCGGAGCGATCGTGTCGGGTGCGCGCATGAAGCCGGGCGAGGCCGCGATCCGGTTCGTGCGCACGCAGGGCGGCACCCCCGAGGCCTCGGTGCTGACAACCGACATCCGCACCTCCGCGATCGATGCGGCGCTGGCCAACGGAATGTTTGGCCATGCCGATGAAACGGACGACTTCGAGCCGGTGACCAAAGCGCACCCGGGGTGCGCCGTCGTTCCCGCGGCATTGGCGATGGCGGAGCGCGAAGGCCGTTCCGGCGCCGAACTGGTCCGGGCGGTCACGCTCGGGTACGACGTCTGCTGCCGGTTCCTGATGGCGCTTGGCCCCGACCACGTCAGGGCGACGCATCGGAGTGCCGAGGGCACGAGCGCGACCTTCGGCGCCGCAGCCGCGGCCGCCGTGCTGGCCCGGCTCGACGAGGAGCGCACGCGGTACGTCCTCTCCTACGCGGCGCAGCAGGTGTCGGGCATCTGGAGCTGGACGCGGGACAACGAGCACATCGAGAAGGCGTTCGACTTCGGCGGCATGGGCGCCCGCAACGGTGTGACCGCCGCGCTGATGGTGCAGTCAGGTTTCACAGGCGTGAGGGACGTGCTCGACGGCGAGCACAACGCGATCGAGGCGCTGTCGGCCGAGCCGAAGCCGGAGGAAATGGTGGCCGGCCTGGGCAGCCGCTTTTTTGTCACGGAAACGGCCATCAAGACGTTCTCGGTCGGCTATCCGATTCAGGCGCCGCTCGACGCGCTGCTCACGCTTCGCCGGCAGCACCAGCTCACCGCCGACAACGTCGACCGCATCGTCGCGCGGCTGCCCGCCGACGGCGCGCGCATCGTCGACAACAGCGCGATGCCCGACGTGAACTGCCAGTACATCCTGGCAGTCGGCCTGCTCGACGGCGGCGTGTCGTTTGCCGACAGCCATTCGCACGAGCGGATGAAGGATCCGAGGGTGCTCGCCGTCAAGGCGCGCATCGAGCTCGTGGCGGATCGGGGGCTGATGGATCCGGCTGCCCCGCGGAGCGGGGCCGTCGAGGTGACTCTGCGCGACGGCCGCCGCGTCACCCACTTTACGCGGCACGCCCCCGGCACGAGAGAGAATCCGCTGGATACCGAAGGGGTGAGTGCCAAGGTGCGCGATCTGATGGTTCCGGTGATCGGCTCCGACCGCGCCGACGCGGTCATACGGCGCGTCAACGCGTTGGAAGCTGTCGACGACGTCAGAGCGTTTGTCCGGTCTCTCCTGGTCACTTCGCCGTAGCGGCGGGCCTTCAGGCCCGCCGAGGCCGGGCTGAAGCCCGGCCTCTACGACCGAAGAGCCTGTCAGTTGCGGATCCGAAGCGACTCGACGGCCCGTGTGAACGCCTGGCGGTACGCCCCCGCCTCCTCCTGCGGCGACAGGCCGACGATGTAGAGGAAGCTGCCGTCGGAGAGGTGCGTGGCCCACACCACGACATTCTCGAAGTTGCCGGTAACCGCCGACACGCTGCTGAGCGTCGTCGTCACGCCTTCGCGGCCTGCCAACCTGACGCGCTGATAGGCCGGCGTCCATGTGACGTTGCGGTTGCCCTGGGCGAAGTTCGCGAGCAGCACCTGTACGTCGCTGGTCAGTTGTCCCGTGATGCTGCGGGCGACGGCCACCTGCAGGCCGTGTGTGAAGGCGATGGGGCCTTCGAGCACGCGGAGGAAGGCGCCATCGGGAGCAAATGTGACGGCGTTGCCTCCCGGCAGACGCCGCCAGTTCGCCGGGATGTTCAGCTGGAGGACGTCGCCTGCGGTGACGCTGCGGGACTCGCCGGACGGAACGAGAACGCTGTACCCGAGCGTGCCAACCGGAAGCTCCGGATCGCGTGCCGCCGGGGCCGCCGCGGCCGGCCCCAGATCCGCCAGCCACGAATGAATGGACGCAAGCGCTGTCTCAGGCGGTTGTGACGCTGCGATGGGGACGCGTGCCGCCTCTTCCGCGATCAGATCCGACCGGGTCGTGCCTTCGTCCTCCGCCGGGTCCGGATGGCGCAGCAGCCAGAGCACGCCCCCTATCGCGGCGCCCTCGGTGCGGATCGCGTGCAGCATCGTGGCGAGCGCGCGCGGACTGTAGCCGGCGCGCGCCATCAGGTGGACGGCCAGCGTGTCGGCGTCGCGCTCGAACTCCCGATCGGTCATCAGGAAGTAGCTCAGGGCGGCGAATCCGGAGGCGCGCTCCAGGATGTTCGACGTGCCGCCTCTCAGCACGGCGGCAATCGAGTGGCCCGCGATGGGGCCGATCTGGTACTGCTCGCTGGCGGTCAACTGTGCCGTCGAGTGGCGCAGCACGATATGGGCAAGCTCGTGCGCGATGAGGCCCGCCAGGGCGTCGTCGCCTGGAGCCAGTGAGAGCATGCCCCGGCTCACGAAGATGGGGCCGCCCGGCAAGGCCGCCGTGGTGAGGTCGCGAAAGTTGAAGACGGAGAAGCTGTACTCGAACGCCGGTTCCCGCAGGGAATCCGGAATCGCTAGGACCAGCTGTTCGCCGAGTCGGGCCAGGTGCTCGGCAACGCGCCGGTCCGACAGGATCGGCATCTGCCGGCGAATCGCGGCGGCCGCCTCCCGTCCCAGGTCGACGTCTTCCGCAGGTGCGAAGTTGTTGGGGGGACGGGAGATATGGGTCTGCCCGAAGGCCACACCGCTCATCAACGTCAGGATGAGCGGAAGCGCCATCAGGGGAAGTACCACCCAGCGGTGTGGGCCAGTCGGGGGAGCAGCCTTCACCGAATTACGTAAATGCAAAGAATCCACCAACGCATGAGCCGCCCTGCGCCCAAGAGTACCTCGGCCGCCTCCCGTCTGATATGGCGAAGGTGGGGTGTTTTCAACGGTAAGACTCAGGACCGCCGGCTGTCCGCGGCGGCCCTTGCCTCGATGGGCCTCCTGGCGCCCACGGCCAGCGCGCAGATACCGGAGAGCCCCGCGTTCCGCTTCGAGACCGGTGTTCAGGTCGTGGGGCTGAGGTCGGGCGAGTTCGACGCAGGCGATCCGGGATTGGCGGCCGGTTCGCGTTCCGTTGGCGACCGCCTGTTGCGCTACCCGGCACCGGTGTTTGACGACGACCGGCTGATTCATCAGCGCCCCTTCTTCGGCCACGACGCGCGGGTTGCCATGGGAGCCGGCCTCAGGTTTTAGCTGTCGGCCAGAGGGGAATGGCGTTACTATGTGAGCCAACTTTCCCTTCCGTCTCGAGAGGACACAGATGGCCAAACGCGCGAAGAAGTCTGCTCGCAAGCCGAACGCGGCTTTCATGAAGCCGGTCACGCCCAGTGCGACGCTGGCGGAAGTGGTCGGCGCGAAGCCGATCCCGAGAACCGAAGTGACGAAGCGGTTGTGGGCCTACATCAAGAAGAACAAGCTCCAGGACGCCAAGAACAAGCGCATGATCAAGTCCGACGCGGCGCTGAAGCCGGTCTTCGGCGGCAAGTCGACGGTGAACATGTTCGAGATGACCAAGCTGGTGAGCAAGCATCTGAAGTAGGCGCCGGGTTCACGAATCCCGGAGACGGGACGCGGGTCAACGGCCCCGCGACGGCTCTCGTTCCGTCTCCATCCCCACCCCGTTGACGCTCGTTGAATTCTCCGACTTCCAGTGCCCATTCTGCGGCCGCCACTTCACGCAGACCCTGCCGCAGATCGTGCAGGAGTACATCGACACCGGAAAACTGAAGTACGTGTTCCGCCACTTCCCGCTTGAAAGCATCCACCCGGTGGCCTTCAAGGCGTCTGAGGCGTCGGAGTGCGCCAACGAGCAGAACAAGTTCTGGCCGATGCACGACCGGCTCTTTGCCAACCCGAAGCTGCTCGCCCCGGAGCACCTGCCCGTTCACGCGGCGGCCCTGGGGGCCAATGCGTCCGCGTTCGAGCAATGCCTCGCGGCCGGCAAGCACGCGGCGAAGATCCGGAAGGATATGAGCGAGGGGCAGAGCCTGGGCGTGAGCGGGACGCCTGCGTTCATGCTGGGGCGCACGATCCCTGGCAGCCAGCAGCTCAAGGTCGAGATCTTCACCGGCGGCGCCAAGGCGTACGCGGCCTTCAAGCAGGACTTCGATCGCCTGCTGGGCCAGGCCACCCAGTAGGACCTTCCTTCGGCGATATACTCTTCCCGTCGAGGAGGACGTATATGCGTCTCTGGATCATCGCCATTGCCCTGTTGCTGGTGACCGCTGGGACCGTTGCCCAGCAAACGATGCCCGGTCAGGCCGCGCCGCCGGCCGGCCAGGCGCTCGGACCCTTCCCACGCATGGCGCCGCTGCCGGTGCCGGATGCGCCGCGCGAATTCGAGACCATTTCCCAGCCGATCCGCGTCGTTCCGTTCGTGCGCGGGCTGGCGTCGCCCTGGAGCATCGCCTTCCTGCCGAACGGCGACATGCTGGTCACCGAACGGGCGGGACGCCTGCGGATCGTCCGCGGCGGGCAGCTCGACCCGCAGCCGATTGCCGGTGTGCCGCAGGTGCACGCGATGGGCCAGGGAGGCCTGCTCGAAGTCGCCCTCCATCCGCGCTATGCCGAGAACAACCTGATTTACCTGACGTACTCGAAGGCCGGGGAGCGCGGGCACACGACGGCGCTGGCGCGCGGCCGCTTCGACGGCAAGGCGCTGACCGGCGCGCAGGACATCTTCGTTGCCGACGCCTGGAGCACCGGCGGGCCGCTGCATTTCGGGTCGAAGCTCGCCTTCGGGCGTGACGGCACGCTCTTCATGACGGTCGGCGAGCGGAACGATCGGACCCGCGCCCAGGACACCACCCATCACGCCGGCAAGATTCTCCGGCTTCGCGACGATGGCACCGTCCCGCCGGACAATCCGTTTGTCGGCCGCGCGGGCTTCCGTCCGGAGATCTACTCGTACGGACATCGGAATCCGCAGGGGCTCACGATCCACCCCGTCACCGGCCAGGTCTGGGCCACCGAACATGGCCCACAGGGAGGCGACGAGCTGAACCTGATTCAGCCGGGCAAGAACTACGGATGGCCCGTCGTGACTTTTGGCCGCGAGTATTCCGGCGACACGATCACGAATCAGCCGTGGCGCGAAGGCATGGAGCAGCCGGTCACGGTCTGGGTGCCCTCGATCGCGCTCTCAGGGATGGTCTTCTACACGGGTGACCAGCTCCCCGGCTGGAAAGGGGATCTCTTCGTCGGCGGCATGGCCGGCACGCAGCTCCATCGCGTCGCGTTCGCACCGGGCGGGCCGAGGGGCCGCGAGACGATCCTGACGGCGCTGCGCCTGAGAATCCGGGACGTCCGCCAGGGGCCGGACGGATTCCTCTATCTGGCGATCGACGCGAATCCGAACGGGGCCATTCTCAGAATCGAGCCCGCGCCGGGGCGGCCGGCGACCAGCGCCCAGCGATAAGGCGCGGCGTCGTGCCGCATGCCTGTCCGTTGCGTCAGCGGCGTGCGGCCGTCGCAGTGGCGGCGGCCGCCGTCATCATCCTCTCAGCGCCGTTTGCGCAGCAGGCCTTCACCGAGATCAGCGTCCGGTGGCCTGCGCAGTTCCGCGCGATCATCATCAGCGCCAGCGCCGTGCCCGCCACCGGCGCGTTCCTGGTCGCCTGCTGGCGTATCCGGGAGCGCAGGCTGGTTCGGTACACGCTGGCCGCGCTCGGCTTTGCGTGCGGCGTCGGCCTTATCGGGCTGGCCGGGCTGACCTTCAGCGAGAGTTTTCACTTCATCGAATACGGGATGTTGACGGCCCTGTTCTATCCGGTGTGGCGGGCCGGCACCGGGGCTCAGAGCGAGGACTGGTCGGTGCTGGCGTTGCCCGTGCTGGCGGCGGCCATGGCGGGAACGCTCGACGAGTGGTTCCAGTGGTTCATCCCGATCAGGGCGGGGGAGGCGCGCGATATTCTGCTCAACGCGGCGGCGGCCGGGTGCGGCCTCCTGGTGGTCGTGGCGGTTGAGCCCCCGAGGCGCCTGCGCCGCACGCTTGACGCGCATTCCCGACGGCGCGTCGTGGCATACACCGCTGCCGCGCTCGCGGCGTTTGCGGTGTTCTTCATGGTCGTGCACGTCGGTTATGACGTCCGCGATCCCGAGATCGGCAGTTTCCGGGCGCGATTCACGGCCGAGGGACTGGCCGAAGCGGCACGCGATCGCCTGCAGCGCTGGCGTACACAGCCGCCCGTTGTACAGCGGCGGCTTGGGCGCGAGGACCACTACCTCACCGAGGCGCTGTGGCACGTACAACGCCGCAATCAGGCCTGGAGCGCGGGCGACGCCGCAGCGGCGTGGCGGGAGAACCGTATTCTCGAGAAGTTCTACGCGCCGGTCCTGGATGCGCCGACCTACGCGGCGGCGGCCGGGCACCGCTGGCCGGCATCGCAGCGGGCCGAGGCGGCCGGCCGCGGAGTTGCCGCGCCCTATGCCAGCACCGCGTACGCGTATCCGCTGTATGTCTGGCCCGACCGGCCTTTGTGGTGATGCCGGCCGTAGAATTGTCTTGCCTGATTCGTCCATGGCAGGCGTAGAGTTGGCCGTGAGCCGCAGGCCGGACCGTGTCGCGTGGATTGTGCTGGCGTGCGCGCTGATCGGAATCGTGATGCTCGCTCGCGGGCTCGAGCTGATCCACACCGTCGGTCTTCTGGTAGCGGGTGCGGCGGCCGGAGCGTCGATGGCGGCACTCGCGGCCTCCCGGGGGAAGAAGCGATGACACGAAGTGAGATTCGGCGTTGCGCAACGGTCGCGATCGGCCTTGCGTGCGTGGTGGTCACGGCCGGTGCGCGGGCGGCCGCGCAGGCACCGGCGCCCGCGGCGCCGCATCTGGCGCATCCGCACATTCCGCCTGGAAGCGGCATCGATCACGGCATTCCGCGCATTTGCGCATCGCCGGACGTCGTGTCCGTCGCCAGCGGACCGTGGTCCAGCGGGGCGACCTGGTCGACGGGCCGTCCCCCCGTGGCGGACCAGAAGGTCCTGATTGCCGGCGGCACGCAGGTGCCGTACGACATCGTCAGCGACGCGCCGCTGGCATGCGTGGACGTCGAGGGCGCACTGGTGTTCCGTACCAGCATGTCGACGCGATTGACGGTCGGCACCGTGACCGTGCTCGAAGCCGGCCGGCTCGAGATTGGCACGGTCGACGAGCCGGTGGCGTCAGACGCGCGGGCGGAAGTCGTGTTTGCCGACCGCCCCATCGACACCGCGGCGGACCCGGAGCAGTTCACGGGCGGTCTCATCGGTCTGGGCACGGTTCGAATTCACGGCGAGGTCAGGTCCCCGACATTTGCCCGCGTGACGGCCGAACCGCTCTCGGGCCAGACCCGCCTGGAGCTCGACCAGCCGGCATCGGGCTGGCACGCGGGCGATCGTCTTGTGCTCCCCGACACCCGGCAGCTGAGGCAGCGTGAGCGCGGCACCGGCTACGTGCCGCAGTGGGAAGAGCTTCAGGTCGCGTCGGCATCGGGCAGGACGGTCGTGCTTGCCGGTGCGCTTGGCTTCGACCACCGTGGCGCCGCGGACGGCGGACGCGAGTTCCTGCCGCATGTCGGCAATCTCACCCGCAATGTCGTCCTCCGGTCCCAGAACCCGGGCGGCGCGCGGGCGCACGTCATCTTCGTGAAGCGGTCCGACGTCGACATCCGGTATGCGGCGTTCAACCATCTCGGTCGGACGCGGATGGGTGTGCTCGACAATACGCAGTACACGGCCGAGGGAGCGTTGCGGCACGTCGGCACCAATCAGATCGGACGCTACTCGCTCCACTTTCATCACGCGTTCGGTCCCCGCAGCCCGCAGGCAAACGGCTACCAGTTCACGATCGTCGGCAATGCCATCGATGACGCGTCGAAGTGGGGCATCACGGTTCACAACAGCCACTACGGCCTGGTCCGTGACAACGTCGTCTACAACTCCCGTGGCGCCGCCATTGTCGCGGAGGACGGGACCGAGAGCTTCAATGTCTTCGAGCGGAACTTCGCGATGCGCTCGGAAGGCTCCGGTGACTTTGCGCCGCGAAGCGGCTACGGCGGAGCGACGCCCGATCCCGGCGGCGAAGGGGCGGGCTTCTGGCTCCGCGGCCCGAACAACATTGTTCGTGACAACGTGGCGGCCAATGTCGACGTCTTCGGCTACGCGCTTGCGGCAGGTTCGCTCGGCCTCGTTCGCATCCCGGCGTTCAAGGGCGCCGATACGAGCCAGCCCGCTGAGGTCCGGACGGTCGACACGACGGAGATGCCGGTACTCGAGTTCACGCGCAACGAGGCGTACGGCGCGATCCAGACCGGCGTCGCGATCGGCTGGAACGGCACGCTGAGCCGCTCGCGGGTGTGGCACGCGTCACGCCACGCGGTCACCGCGTTTCCCACCGATCGGCTCGAGATCGATCAGTTCGCGGTGCGGGGCGACCCCGCCGTGCTGGCCGACCCGGTCGAGAACCCTACCGGCATCTGGTTCGGCAACTACGCGGCCAAGACCGTGTCGGTGCGTAATGTCGATGTGCGCGGCCTCCGCGTGGGGATCGCAAGCCCCTTCTTTCTCCGTCCCGACACCGAGCCCGGGCGTGGTGATGGCGTCGCGACGATCGAGGACGGCTATTTCCGCAACTACGTCGGCGTCGCCGTGGCCACCGCCTACACGCCGGCGTCGACGACGGCGCCAATCAAGAAGGCGATCGTGCGGAACAGCCGCTTCGAGCCGCTGCCCGGCATCAAGCCAGGCCAGTACCCTCCCGCCGCGATCTCGATGAACTACGGCATGTCCTTCGGCGACACCGCGCGCCGGGATCCCGTCGTCGTGTACGACTTCAACGGAAATGCGGGAGATACATTCCGCGTGTTCTACTCGCTCGAGCTGCCGCCGGCCGATGCGCCGGCGTGTCATGTGGCTCGGCCTGAGATCGGCGGGTTTGTCTGTGCGGGTGACGACGCGGCACAAGAGA
>Ga0155950_1022_pt1 | contig 26403 bp, 21 predicted proteins | sample RifCSPlowO2_02_FD_107604 | JGI IMG/M metagenome (GOLD analysis project Ga0155950, IMG submission 107604) | Acidobacteria bacterium RIFCSPLOWO2_02_FULL_67_21
CAGCGCAGCCGACAGGCCGACGACCCCGCCGCCGATGACGGCGACATCAATCGTGGACGCGTCCATCCGTGTGCTGGAAAAGGTCTGGATTGGCCATTATGATGTGAAGTTCGTGTCCGGGTATCTGGGGTAGGTCGTTGTCACAGCTCTCGAGCAGGCGCGTCCTCATTACTGGGGGAGCCGGCCGCCTCGGCGCCTGCATGGCCGAGACGTTCGCCGGCTGCGACGTCGTCGCGCATACCCACGCGTCGCTCGATATTACGGATCCGGCCGCCGTGCGGCAGGCCGTCGAGCAGGCCAGGCCGTCCGCGATCATCAACTGCGCTGCGTTCAACCATGTGGACGACGCGGAAACCAGGCCGGCCGACGCCTTTGCCGTCAACGCCTTCGCGGTTCGCAGCCTGGCGCGCGCGGCCGAATCTGTCGGCGCGACGCTCGTCCATTATGGCTCCGACTTCGTGTTCGACGGGTCCGCCAGCGAGCCGTATCCGGAAACGGCGCAGCCGTCGCCGCGCAGTGCGTACGCGCTGAGCAAGCTGCTTGGCGAATGGTTTGCCCTGGACGCGCCGCGCGCGCTCGTGCTGCGCGTGGAGAGCCTGTTCGGGTCGACGCGGACGTGGTCGGGTCGCGCCGGCTCGGTGGACAGTGTGCTTGACGCGCTCGAACAGGGCCGGCCGGCCCGCGTGTTCCTCGACCGCGTGGTGTCGCCCAGCTACGCGGAGGACGTGGCGCGCGCGACCAGACACCTGCTCGAGACGGGCGCGGCGCCGGGGCTGTACCACGCCGTGAACTCGGGATACGCGACGTGGTGCGAGCTGGCCGAGGAGGCCGCGCGCCTGCTGGGCGTGCCGCCTCGCCTCGAGTCGGTGTCGGTCGAGTCGGTTCGCTTCGCCGCCGCCCGCCCGCGCTTCTGCGCGCTGGCCAACGAGAAGCTCGCGGCCGCGGGGTTTCCGATGCCGTCATGGCAAGACGCGCTGCGCCGCTGGATCGCGGTCCGCGGGCTCCGTACGCAGCAAGCTACAATAGGTAGGATTCATGGCTAAACGCGCAGTCATCACGGGAATCACCGGCCAGGACGGCTCGTATCTGGCCGAACTGCTCCTCGAGAAGGGGTACGAGGTCACGGGGATCGTCCGTCGCCTGAGCGCATCGAACCACTGGCGGCTCGAACATCTGCTCGACCGGATCACGCTCCGGCCCGCCGATCTGCTGGACCAGTTGTCGCTCGTACGCGTGATTCAGGATGTCCGTCCGCACGAGTTCTACAACCTGGCGGCGATGTCCTTCGTGCCGGCGTCCTGGGATCAGCCGATGCTCACCGGCGAGTTCAACGCCCAGGGGGTGACCCGCGTGCTCGAGGCGATCCGGCAGGTCGACCCGACGATCCGCCTCTATCAGGCATCGTCCAGCGAGATGTACGGACGCGTGCGCGAGGTGCCGCAGACGGAGCTGACTCCGTTCTACCCGCGGAGCCCGTACGGCGTGTCGAAGGTGTTCGGCCACTACATCACCGTGAACTACCGCGAGAGCTACGGGATTTTCGCGGTGTCAGGCATCCTGTTCAACCACGAGTCGCCGCGTCGCGGGATCGAGTTCGTCACGCGAAAAGTGACCGACGGCGTGGCCCGGATCAAGCTGGGGCTGGCCGATCACCTCGGGCTCGGCAACCTGGATGCGCGCCGCGACTGGGGATTTGCCGGCGACTACGTCCGCGCGATGTGGCTGATGCTGCAGCAGGAGAAGGCCGACGACTTCGTGATTGCCACGGGCGTCTCGCGATCGGTGCGGGAGCTCGTGGAGTCCGCGTTCGACTATGCCGGTCTCGACTGGAAGAAGTACGTCCGAGTCGATCCCGCGTTCCTCCGTCCCGCCGAAGTCGACCACCTCATCGGCGATTCGGGCAAGGCGCGCCGCGTACTGGGGTGGGAGCCGAAGGTCACGTTCGATCAGCTGATCGCCATGATGGTCGATGCGGATCTCGACAGGCTGTCGGCCAGGCCGGTCCCGGCGGGCGCCGCCCGATGACGCAGGACGGCGGGGCCGCGCCTCTCAAGGACAGGATCCGCAACCGCACGGCACGCGTGGGCGTCATCGGCCTGGGCTACGTCGGGCTGCCGCTGGCCGTGGAATTTGCCCGCAACGGCTTCGAGGTCACCGGCTTCGACGTCGATACGTCCAAGGTCGACGCCATCAACGGCGGACGCAGCTATATCCTCGATGTGAAGAACGAGGACATCGCGGCGGCGGTCGCGTCTCGCACGCTGGCCGCCACGACCGACATGTCGCGCCTGCGCGACATGGACGTCATCGATATCTGCGTGCCGACGCCGCTCCGCAAGACGAAAGACCCCGACCTGTCCTACGTTGTCCAGGCGGTCGACGCGGTGAAGGCCCATTTGAAGCCCGGGCAGCTCGTCGTTCTGGAGTCGACGACGTATCCGGGCACCACCGACGAGGTCGTGCAGCCGGCGCTCGAGGAAGGCGGCCTGCGGGCGGGCACCGACTTCTACCTGGCGTTCTCGCCCGAGCGGGTCGATCCCGGCAATCAGACGTACAGCACGCGGACGATTCCGAAGGTCGTCGGGGGCGTCAATCCGGCCAGCACCGAGCTGGCCGCCGACCTTTATGGCTCCGTGATCGACACTGTCGTGCCGGTCAGCTCCACGCGAGTCGCCGAAATGGTGAAGCTGCTGGAGAATACCTTCCGTGCGGTCAACATCGGCCTGGTGAACGAGATTGCGCTGATGTCGCACCGGATGAACATTGACGTCTGGGAGGTCATTGACGCCGCCAGCACCAAGCCGTTCGGATTCATGCCGTTCTATCCGGGTCCGGGTCTTGGCGGCCACTGCATTCCGATCGACCCGTCGTACCTGTCATGGAAGGCGCGGCAGTACGGATTCGAGTGCCGGTTCATCGAGCTCGCCAGCCACGTGAACGGCTCCATGCCGGAGCATGTCGTCGAGCGGATCGGCGAGGCGTTGAACACCCTCAAGAAAGCGGTGAACGGCTCGCGCGTGCACCTGTTCGGTGTGGCGTACAAGAAGGACGTCAGCGACATGCGTGAGTCGCCGGCGCTCGACATTCTCGAGCTCCTGCATCGCCGCGGCGCGACGGTGACCTACACGGATCCGTACGTGCCGAAACTCCAGCACGGCGATCTGAAGCTCTGTTCGCTGCCGGAAACGAAGGCCGACGGCATTGACTGCGCGGTCATCTGCACCAATCACAGCGTCTTCGATTACCAGGCGATGCTGAAACGGTTTCCCCTCATCGTCGATACGCGGAACGCCCTGAAGGGGATTCAGGCGGACCACATCTTCCGGCTCTAGGGAACCCGTCCGAGCGGGATCCATCGAATCTCACCCACCCTGATCGCGATCGGGCGCCGCGCCTGACGGCGGCCGAGCGGCACCTCCTCGTCCCAGACCTGATTGGCCCAGAGATCCACGCGCCTGAACGGCGCGGAGGCGGAGCTCCGGACCGGCATGTCGAAGGTCATCCAGCGGTCCGCCGGTACCTCCCGCCGATCCACGACCCGCCCGGCGACCGACGTCTCCAGCATCAGCGGCCGGAGCATGCCGATCCCGGGTGCGCGAACGCGCAGCCGGAGGAATCCCGGGCCATCGTTCGGCACGTACGTGACGGCGTGGCGCGTCATCCAGCGGAACGGCGCTCCGTCGGGCGCGGTTTCGATGCCATGGAACCCGCGCTCGGCCGGCGCCTCGCCGACCGCGGCGTAAGCCATGACGCCGCCGGCAACGCCCGCCGCGATCGCCAGGCCTGCCAGCGCCGCCGCCAGCGGGTAGACGCGTCGCTCCAGGGGCCGCGTCGAGCCGGCACCCGCGAGCGCGCCGGATGCGGCCCAGAAGGGGAGCGCCGCCTCGGCGACGAGCAATGGATGGCCGGTCACGCACGTCATCAGATACGAAGAGACCCCGGCGAAGAGCCCCACCGCCAGCGGAGAAGCGTCGGGCGCGCGGCTGCGCTCCCAGCCTGCTGCCACGAGCGCGCCGGCCAGCCAGAGAAACAGGACGCCGCCGACGAGGCCCAGCTCCGCGAACTGCTGGGCAAAGTAGTTGTGGGCGTTTTCGTTGCCATACAGGCCGCGCAGCTCCGGCGACATGAACTCCGCGGACCGATCGAAGTAGCGCCCGATGCCGACGCCAAAGATCGGCGCAGACGCGAACATGCGGCCGGTGGTGGCCAGAAACTGCGATCGCAGCGTCGCCGACCGGGCGGCGCTTCCACGCACGTCGGGCTGCCAGTCCATCAGGGCAAGAGCGGCGAGCAGAATGGCCGAGAGAATGGCGGCGACGGTGACGATGCGGGCACGTGAAAGGGCGCCGGGGCGGCGCGCTGCCGCGAGGATCAGCAGGCCGGCGGCCATCGCCAGCAGAGAGGATCGGGATCCGGTGAGCCACAGTGCCGGCAGGACGGCCGCGAGGGCCGCGATCCAGAGGCCGCGGCGCGGCGGCCTGGACCAGAGCGCCGAGGCAGCCACCAGCACCGCCACGACGTACAGGGAGCCGGCCGCATTGAGGTCGGCGAGATGGAGGCTGTATCGCTCGCCGTTGATGTACCTGAGAAGAAACCAGCCGCCGTAGCCGGTCCCCGCCCACTGCGCTGCCACCGAAGCCAGCGTCGCAGCTGCGAGCGCCGTCATCGAGCCCACGGCCACAACGGCCACCTGCCGTGAGAGACGCGCGTCTTCCCGCGCCGCGGCAAGAGAGACCAGCAGGACGCCGAGGCCGCTCAGGCTGTGAAGCAGCATCCTCGTCTCAGGCTCCGGGCTTGTAAACACGAGATGGTTGGCGGGGATGGCGTGCAGGAGCAGCAGCGGCAGGGCCCGGGGGGCCGCTCCGGCCCCGCCCGCGATCGAGAGCGCCAGCCACGAGCCCAGGAGCGCCAGCCCGAACACGACTGCCGGCATGGTGACCGTGCGCGGCCCGGGCGGCATCAACGGCCGCCAGACGCGCAGCAGCCAACCGGCCGCGAGGGACCAGGCCAGCAGCTCGGCCGCGCGCACCGGCCCCGGCGCGAGGAGGGCGCCAACCGGCGCAATCGCGGCGATCGCCAGCACGCCCGCCGAGGGTCGCCACACCGTGGCACCCAACGTGGCGACGGCTGCCAGGGCGCAGATTGTCGAGACTTCAGGAGCGGCCGCAGCCATGGCGACCGGCCAGGCCAGCGCTGCGCCGAGGGCCAGTCGAAGCGCGGCGCAGACGAGGGTCACGGCCGCCAGCCGACGGCCGCGTAGTCGAGCCAGGTGAACAGCAGCCGGTTCAGGCGCTCGACGTTCGCGTTCAACGTGTCGACCGCGTCGCCGAGCGACGGCTGCGCGCCGATCGGCTGCAGCTTGTCGTGCTCCGGATAGGGCGACCGGTACCGGATCTCGAGCCGCTGAAAGCCGCTGGCCACCAGCAGGTACTTGAGCGTCTCGGGATGGATGGCGCGCACGTGGGTGATGTCGCGGATGTAGCTCTCGAAGAACGCGAACCAGCAGGCCGGGTTGATCGTCTCGAGGACGACCGGCGCGCCGGGCCGCAGCTTGTCGAATGCGGCGTCGAGGAGCGCGGTGAGATAGCGCGGCTCGAGATGTTCGATCACCTGGGCGGCGAACAGGCCGCCGAGCGAACCGTCCGGCTGCGCGCGCAGGTAACTCAGGCCGTCGGCCTCGGTGACGTCCAGCCCCTGCTGGCGGCAGACCTCCACCATGGCACTGTTGACGTCGATGCCTCGGCTGGGGACGCCCTGGTCACGCAGGAGCGCCAGGAACTCGCCGCGGCCGCAGCCGAGGTCGAGCACGTCGGCGGCGCCGGTGAAGATCGCCGCGTATTCCGACACCCGGCGCCGGATGTCCTCCGGCGTGCCGCGGAACTGATCTTCGAAGCCGACGTACTTGTGGCTGTCGAGCGTCTCCAGCTGATTGGACGGCGCCGGGACGGACTGGACGGCGGCGCCCGCAGGTGCGCGGCCCGTCTCGATCCCGCGTCCGATCTCCCGCTTCAGATTCTGCACGGCCTGCAGCACGACGGCGAGCGACGTCCGCAATTCGTCCTGCGCGGCCGCGAGCGACGACAGCCGGTCGGTGCTGCGCCGCTCCCACGCGGCCAGCGCGTCCTGATGCCGGTGCATCTCGTCGAGCGCGGCGGCCACGGTGTCCTGCACCCACTCAATCGTGCGGGCGCTCGCGTGGTGGGCCTCGATGCCGACGAGCGTGTTCCGGTTGATGTGATCCACGACCGCGGCGTTGAACTCCTGCTGGCGGAACAGCAGCCGTACGAGGACGCCGCGGACGCGGCCGGCAATCCGGCCGCGCCAGCCGTCGCGCGGCGCGGCGGCCGAGAGGTCGTACAGCTCGTTGAGCCGCTCGATCTGGTGGCGGTCGGGGGCGGGAATCGGCGCCGGCCGCGGCGGCAGGCCGTCGGTCATCGGCTCAACGGCCAATCAGTCCTTCGACCGGGCTGCTGGCCGTGGCGTACGCCTTTCGTGGAATCCGGCCGGCGAGGCAGGCGAGACGGCCCGCGATGACGGCATGCTTCATCGCTTCGGCCATCGCCACCGGCTCCTGGGCGCCCGCAATGGCGGTGTTCATCAGCACGCCGTCGGCGCCGATCTCCATCGCCACCGCCGCATCCGACGCGGTCCCGACGCCTGCGTCCACGATCATCGGAATCTGGATGAACTCGCGGATGATGCGGAGGTTGTTGACGTTCTGGATGCCGAGGCCCGAGCCGATCGGGGCGCCGAGCGGCATCACGGCCGCCGCGCCGGCATCCACGAGCTTCCGGCAGACGATCGGGTCGTCGTTGGTATACGGCAGTACGACGAAGCCGTCGCGCGCGAGCGTCCGCGTGGCTGACACCAGCGCTTCTGTGTCCGGGAAGAGCGTGCGCTCGTCGCCGATGACCTCCAGCTTGACCCAGTTCGACAGCCCGGCCTCGCGCGCCAGATGCGCCGTCCGCACCGCGTCGTCCGCGGTATAGCAGCCGGCGGTGTTCGGCAGGATGAACATCCGGTCGGTGTCAATGTAGTCGAGCAGCGACTCGCGCGATCGGTCGATGTTGACGCGCCGGATCGCGACGGTGACCATGTCCGCGCCGGAGGCGGCATGCGCCTGCGCCATGACGGCGTGCGAGGAGTACTTGCCGGTGCCGACGATGAGCCGCGAGGAAAACCTCCGGCCGGCAATGACGAGCGGTGTATCGGTCATGACTGGCTCCACCTGCGGAATCGCCCCGACACGCCCTGCCCTCCGCCGACGAAGTTGACGATCTCGACGCGGTCGCCGTCGTTGATGCGGGTCTCCGCGAACAGCTGCCGTTTCACGATCGTGAAATTATGTTCGACGGCCACGCGGCGCGGGTCGATCGACAGGCGCGTCAGCAGATCGGCGACCGAGATCGGCCCGTCGAGTTCGTACGGCTCGCCGTTGAGCGTGATGAACAAGGATACTACTGGGTCACTTCGCTTTCACGTGTTTGACAACCGGAAAGTTGTTGCCGGCGGTGTACAGGTTGCCGGCCGCATCGGTGATCACGCCTTCAGGCGCCGACGCCTTGGGGTCGGGATTCCAGAACGGAATGAACGCCGTCACCGACCCATCCCTCGCGCTTCCGATGCGAATCCCGCGCCGGAAGGGCGGGTTCTGCTTCTCGCCGTCCGACTGCGAGTCGGCCACGTACAGCGTGTCGTTCGCATCGATGTGCAGCCCGCTCGGCCGGCCGAACTGCGTCCACTCGGCGAGGAATTCGCCGTCCTGATTGAAGATCTGGACCCGGTTGTTATCGCGATCGGCCACGAACAGTCTCCCTTTCGAGTCGAACGCCAGGCCGTGCGGCGTGCCGAAGTCGCCGGGGCCGGTGCCTCGCCTGCCCCATGTCTTGATGAACTTACCGTCGCGCGAAAATTTCACGATCCGTGCGTTCGTGTTGCCGCCATGGCCGTCGCCGACGAAGATGTCGCCGTTCGGTGCCACGGCCACGTCGGACGGGCCGTTGAACGTGCCGGGGCCGTCGCCGGGCACCCCTGCCGTGCCGAGTGACAGCAGGAGCGTGCCGTCGGGGCTGAACTTGTGGACCTGCTGGCCCTTGCCGGGCACGTTCTGGGTGTCGGTGACCCAGATGTTGCCGTCGCGGTCGATGCCGATGCCATGCGGCTGCGCGAAGATCCCCGCACCGATGCTCTTGACGAGATCACCGGACGCGTTGAAGGCCACGGCGGGAGCGTCAGGCTTGTCCGCGCACGAGGTGCCCCCGCAGCGTTCGATCACCCAGATGTTCCCCTGGCGGTCGATGTCGATGGTGGCCATCTGGCCGATGGTCCGGCCGGGAAGCTTCGACCAGTTCTGGATCGTCCGGTAGGGATTGGGCTGCGAGTTCGGCGCGGCCGACTGGCCGGACGCCACTCCTGCAGCGATCGTCACGCCTGCCACAACGGCGGCAACTCGACTCACGGACCGCGCTCCTGCATGCATCATGGCACACCGTCCTTGGCCGATCTTATACACCGTTTCGCGTTCATTCGCGCGCCCGGCTGCCCAGCAGGGCCTGCGCGTAGACGGCCGCGCCCAGCAGGCCTGCCTCTGCGTTGACGATGACGTGCACCGGCACCTGGCTGACGAGCTCCGACATCGCTCCCTTGTCGCGGAAGGCATCGAGAAAGGTGGCGCTCCGGAGCAGCGGCAGGATCTTCGGCGCGATTCCGCCTCCGAGGTACACACCCGCGGTTGCGAGGCCTCGCACGGCGAGATTGCCCGCCTCGGCGCCGTAGACGCCCACGAAGATTGCGAGCGTCTCGACGCACGCGGGGCACTGCACGGTCATGGCGGCCTGCGAGATGGCGGCCGCCCGATCGTCCGGGGCCACCTGCCGGAGCGCGGCGCACGCCTCCGGGCCGTGCGTGAAGCGGTGCACGTGCACCAGCCCCGGGCCGCTCAGCACGTGCTCGACCTCCGCGCGGCCGTACTCGGCGCGCAGCATCCGCAGGAGCTCGATCTCGCGGTCGGTGCGCGGCGCGAAATCGGCGTGTCCTCCCTCGGACGCCATCGGATGCAGCCGGCCGCCCAGGCGATGCAGAAACGCCACGCCAAGGCCCGTGCCGGCCGCAATCACCGCCGCGTTCCCGTCGGCGCGCCGCGTGCCGGCCTGCAGCGGCGCCAGCTCCTCGGGCGTGAGGACGTCGGCGCTCGTGGCGATCGCCGTCAGGTCGTTCAGCAGCCCGGCGCGTTCGATGCCGAGGTGCGCTCCGATCTCGTGTGCGCTGATATCCCAGACGATGTTCGTGAGGCGCGCGCGCCGATCGACGACCGGGCCGGCGGCGCCGACGCCGGCGGCGTCCACCCGAAGGGGGCCGCCGGCGTCGGCCGCGAACGCCATCAGGATGTCGGTGAAGCTGGCGAACGCGGCGGTCGGATAGCTGCGGACGAGGAGCGGGCGAGGGCGTCGTGCGCCGCACTCGAAGAGCCCGAGCAGCGTCTTGGTGCCGCCGACGTCGGCTGCGAGCACCGTCCCGGACGTCGCCACACCTGGATTATAGTGAACGCGCGTGACCACTTCGGGGGCGGCATTCACCTCACGCCGACATCTGCTCGAACGGTATCCACGTCTGCGCGACGACCACGTTCGGTACATGCAGAAGTGGGGTCTCGTCCGGCCGGAGCGGCGGTCGAACGGCGAGGAGTTCTATTCGTTCGGCGATCTCGCGATGATCCGCCAGGCCGACGAGGCGCTGGCCGACGGCGCCAGCTTCCGGGCCGTGCTTCGGAACCTGCTCGCGTCGCGGGCGGGCCAGCTGACGCTCGACTTCCGCATCGAAGCCCAGCCTGCCAAGGTGCTGCAGCTCAGGCGCCGCGAGCCGCCGCCGCTGGCGGCGCTGATGGAGCCGCCGCCGCTCGCGGCGGCGTCGAGCGCCGAACAGTATTTCGTGGCGGCGTCGGCGCTCGACAACGGCGATCCGGAGGCGTTCGACGAGGCGGCGGCGGCCTACCGCCGGGGGCTCGAGATCGACCCGTATCTCGTGCCGGCTCTCATCAACCTCGCGAACATCCATTACGCCCGCGACGAGATCGCCGAGGCGCAGGCGCTCTACGAGCGCGCGATCGCGATCGAGCCCGACGTGTTCGAGGCGCACTTCAACCTCGGCAACATCTTTCACGATCTCGGGCGGTTCGCCGAGGCGCAGGCGTGCTACCGCGACGCGCTCAAGCTGAACCCCACGTACGCCGACGCCCATTTCTACCTGGCGGTCACGCTCGAGAAGAGCGGCCAGTCGCGGGATGCCAGGACGCACTGGCGCGCGTACCAGCAGCTGGCGCCTCGCGGGGAGTGGGTCGATTTGGCTAAGGAATTTTCGGATTGACGAATTTACGGATTTACGGATTTGCGAGCTCGGGGAGTTGGAAATTCGTCAATTCGTAGATTCGTCAATATCGAAATCTTTCCTCTTCTGGGGCGCGCTTCTTCGGCGCCCGGCGCAGCTTGTAATACTGGCACTCCGGACACCACGCTTCCGCATCGAACCCGGCGGTTCCGGCGTACGGCTTGACCTCGCGGTGCGCGCAGAACGCCACGTTTCCGTTCTCGGCCGGCTGCATCCAGCGGCACGAACGGAAGCGCACGTGCGCCGCCGACGCCGGGCTGTCGGAGGTGACGGGAGCGGGCTCCGGCGTGACGCTGTTATTGAAGTTGTACGCCAACGGCCTTCTCCAGCGCGCGAAGCGCGCGCACTTCCTCGGGAGCGACGAGCGTCAGCGCGCGCCCGGTTGCCTCGGCCCGCCCGGTGCGGCCCACGCGATGCACGTAGGCCTCGGGTGTGTCGGGCACCTCGAAGTTGACCACGTGCGCGATGCCGTCGATGTCGAGGCCCCGCGCCGCCACATCCGTGGCGACGAGGACCGGGTAGGTGCCAGACCGGAACCCCTCCACGGCCGACATCCGCTGCTGCTGCGTCCGATCCGCGTGGACGACGGCGACGCGGATGCCCATGCCGCTCAGCCGCGATGCCACTCGATCGGCGCCGATCTTGGTGCGGCAGAAGATCAGCACGGGCCCTTCCGCCTCCTGGCGCAGCCACCGCGCCAGCCACTCCACCTTCTTCTCCCGCGCGACCGTCTGCACGGCGTGCGAGATGGTCTGCGCGGGCCCCCCGCGGCGGCCGACCTGCACATGCCGGGGATGGTGCAGGAACTCGCGCGCCAGCGTCAGGACCTCGGCCGGAATCGTCGCCGAGAAGAGCAGCGTCTGTCGCTCGGACGGCAGCGACGCCATGATCCGCTCGACGTCGGGCCAGAACCCCATGTCGAGCATGCGATCCGCCTCGTCCAGGACGAGCACCTCGATGCCCGTGAGATTGGTGGTCTCGTGGCGCATGTGGTCCATCAGCCGCCCCGGTGTGGCGACCACGATGTCGACGCCGGCCCGCAGCGCGCGCTCCTGCGGATCCATCGGGACGCCGCCGTAGACGGCGATGCTCGAGATCGTCGTGTGGTACGTGAGGCCCTGCACCTGATCCTCGATCTGCACGGCGAGCTCGCGCGTCGGCGCCAGGACGAGGACCTTGGTGCCCGGCTTGTACACCGGCGCGCGGAGGAACCGCTGGAGGATCGGCACGAGAAACGCCGCGGTCTTGCCGGTGCCGGTCTCGGCGCACGCGATGACGTCCGCGCCGGTCATGGCCAGCGGAATCACGCCGCTCTGGATGGGGCGCGTTTCACTCCACCCGAGGTCCCGGATGCCGCTCAGCAGCCGATCGTCGAGACCGAGCGCCTCGAACACGATCGGAGCGGGATCGAACGGGTATGGCTCGAGCGCCGGCGCCTCGACCTTGGGAGCCGCATGGGAATCCTGCGCCCCGCCCGGTGCCGGACGCCGCCTGCGGCGCGGAGCGCCGCGACGGGCGCTGTGATTGGTTCCTGAATGGCTGGGTGATGTTTTCAAGCTGATTTCAACGGGCGCGGAAGGTGATGATGCCGCGGACGGGGTCGTAAGGGGAGACGCCGACGGTCACACGGTCGCCGGGAACGACTTTGATGCGAAAGCGGCGCATGCGGCCGCTCAACTGCGCCAGCACCTCGTGGCCCGCATCGCACTGGACGCGATAGAGCCCCCCGGAGTGCACCGCCACGACTGTTCCCTGCATATCGATGAGATCGTCTTTGCTCAATACCTCGTCCTTTCGCGCTTTCTAGCAATGAGTGTGCCACAGAGCATGCCGCGGCGCAAGTTCAACGGATCGTGTCGTTTGGCGATAAGCGGCGCACGTGCTCTTCCACCTGTCGCGCCAAGCCCGCGTAGTTATCGCCGTGCAGGCGGAGCGGCGGTCCGAACGACACGTCGACGCGCCCGGGGCGCGCCATGTTCCATGTCGGATGCAGCACGCGGTCGACGCCGTCGAGACGCACGGGCACCACCGGCAGGTCCAGCCGCGACGCGATCATGCCGACGCCCGCCTGAAACGGCTTGATGTCGTCCGCCTCGGCGCGCACCCCTTCAGGAAAGATCAGGATCGACCAGCCGTCGCTGGCGAGCTCACCCATATAGCGCAGCGTCTCGCGCGTCCCCGCCTCGCGCTGCGGGATCGGAAACCCGTTGAAGTAGAAGCAGGCCAGGTAATAGTTCAGCGAGCTGGTGAACCGCTGCCGCCAGGTGCGGCCCTCGGGATGGAAATGCGCGGTGAAGAACTCCTTCAGCATCGCCGGCGCGACCCGCCTCCGCCAGCGCCCCGGCAGTGCGGCGAGGATGACCGGGACATCCATGTGGCTCTGGTGGTTCGAGGCAAAGACGACCGGTCCGTCGAGCCCGCGCAGATGCTCGAGCCCGTGAACCCGCAGGTGCGCGAACAGCCGGCCAAGGGGAAGGATCCAGGTCGCGAGCGAGAGCTGTCGGACCATTCGCACCGGCCAGCGCCGATTCCATCTCGGGAAGACCACCGCCGCCTCTTTACTCGTTCCGGCCGGCGGGCCCTGTTCGACCAGCCGCTTCAGGTCGTCCAGGCTCGCCGCGCCGGCGAAGCGGCCCTCATCGACGCGCGTGTTGAAGCGATCCTCCAGCTCGACCATCAGCTCGACGCGCTCGAGCGAGCTCAGTCCGAGCTCCTCGAGCGTCGTGCTGCCGCTGACCTCCCGGCCGCGGGCGAATCGGCCAACGAGCGCCTGCAGCGAGTCACCCGCGTGGACCGTCTCCGGCTTACGGCCCGATTCCACCCAGGCGCGGATGGCCGTCCGTTTCAGCTTGCGCGTTCCCTCCGTCCGGGGGAGCTCGCCATCCGTCCAGACCGAGGCGCTGCGGATGCGCTGGTGGTCCGCCAGCCGCGTATTGGCCTCCCGGACGATCGCCGCCGCGTCGACGCCTGCATCGAGCACGAGCACGGCGTGGACGCGCTCTTCACCACCCTCGGCGACTCCAACCACCGCCGAGTCGCGGACGCCCGGCAGCGCGTTGAGCGTCCGCTCCACATCGTCGGGAAAGACGTTCAGCCCCTCGGGCGTCACGATCGTTTCCTTCTTGCGGCCCCTGATGAACAGCCGTCCCTCGGCATCGCGCTCGCCGATGTCGCCGGTGTGCAGCCAGCCTTCGCTGTCGACGGCGCCAAGCTCCGGCGGTTGGGTTTTGGGCCCTCCTTCGCGATGCTTCGGCGAGGTCGGAACGTAATACCCCGAGGTGACGTTCTCGCCGCGCACCAGGATCTCGCCGTCCTCCGCAATCCGCACTTCGACGCCGGCGAGCGGCGTGCCGACCGAGCCCCCTGTACGGCTCTTGAACGGATGGTTGAGCGTGACGATCGGAGCCGTTTCAGTCAGGCCGTAGCCCTGGATGACGGCGAAGCCCAGCGTGCGCCAGAACCGCTCGAGCTCGCCGGAGAGCGGCGCCGCTCCGACGACGAACGACCAGAACTTCATGCCGAACGCGGAATGCACGCGCCGGTACTTCCACCAGCGTCCCGGAATCGACAGGCCGGGCGCGGGCGCTTCCGCTGATTCGGGCATCGAGCGGGTCACGTGCTCGCGCAGCACGTCGAGAATCTTGGGGACGCACACCAGCACGGAAATGCGGCGCGCGCGAATCAGGTGCACGATGTCGTGCGGGCTGAAGCTGCGGGTGAACACGACCGTGCCGCCGACCATCGGCGGGATGCTCGTGGCCATCGACTGGCCGAACATGTGGCTGAGCGGAAGCAGGTTCAGGAAGCGCAGGGGGTGGACCAGCCGTAAGTATTTGCGGTACTTGGAGATCTCCCGCTCGACCGGCACGATGTTCGCCATGACGTTCCGGTGCCGGATGATGACGCCTTTCGGCTCCGCCGTGGCGCCCGACGTGAAGACGATCTGGATGATGTCGTCGCGCGACGCAGCGACGGCCGGCATCGGTCCATCCGCGCTCCAGTCGAGATCCCCGAAGCGCCAGACGGCTGCGCCGCCGAGATCGATCTCCGCCGGGACTTCCTGAATGTCGTCGCCGACGAGGATCACGCGCGCCTCCACGAGCCCGCGGACCCTCGCGGCAAACGCGGGCGCGGATCGATAGTCGATCGGCACCACGATGATGCCGGCGATGAGGCATCCCCAATAGCACGCGATCCACTCCGGCCGGTTCTCGCCCCAGAAGACGACCTTGTCGGACGGCTTCAGCCCCGCGGCCAACAGCCGCGCCGCAAAACCTCGTGCGGCGCGCGCGACATCGCCGTACGTGTAGCTCCGCCGCCGGTACCCATCGTCGTACGAGAGGAACTCGCCGCGGATCGCGGAGAGGTCCCGAAAAAAATCAATGAGGGTGTCGCGCGGCACGCTGGAATTATGGCGCGTATTTCGCGAATTGGGCATTTCACCGACCTGACTTCTTTGCACCAACGGGTGAGAAAGCGCGAGTGCGACTACAATGTGGCCTCACATGCGCATCTTTCTGACGGGCGCCACCGGGTACGTGGGATCGGCTGTGCTGGACGCGCTGCTCCGCGGCGGGCACACGGTCACCGCACTCGTGCGCGAGCCCGAGCGCGCCGAGCGCCTGAGCGTGCGCGGCGTTCAGGCGGTCGTCGGCGATCTGTCGACGCCTCGCACGTACGCCGGGGCGGCGGAAGGCTGCGACGGCATCATTCACACGGCGCTCGAGCAGTCGCGGCGGGGGCCCGAGGTTGATCGACAGGCGGTCGACACGCTGCTCGGTGCGGCGATCCGGCACTCCGCCAAAGGGCAGCCGGTCACCTTCGTCTACACATCAGGCGTCTGGGTGCTGGGCAACACCGCCGGCGCGGCGAAGGAGGATGCGCCGGTGCGGCCGACGCCCCTGGTCGCCTGGCGCCCCGACCACGAGACGCTGGTCCTTGATGCCGGCCGGGGCCGTACGCTCCGGACGGCCGTCATCCGGCCGGGAATTGTGTATGGCGGCGCGGCCGGGGTCATCGGCGATCTGCTGAAAGACGCTGTAAACGGGCTGGTTCGGGTCATCGGCGACGGCCGCAACCGGTGGGCCTGCGTCTACGACCGGGACCTGGCCGACCTGTATGTCCGGGTGGTCTCGGCCCCCGATGCGTCAGGCGTGTACCACGCCAATGACGAGGCGGACGAACGGGTCAGCGACATCGTCGAGGCCCTGGCGCGGCACGCCAAGATGGTGCCCGACGTCCGTCATGTCCCGCTGGATGAGGCGCGCGCGAAGCTCGGGCCGTACGCCGACGCGCTGGCGCTCAATCAGATCGTGCGCGGGCCGCGGGCGCGCGCCCTGGGCTGGGCGCCGACGCTTCATTCCGTCGCCGGAAACGTCGCGCGGCTGTTCGAGGAGTTCCGGACCGCCCGCGAAGCCGCGTAGCGCCACAGTGAGCTGAGTACGTAGTGCCGGGCTTCAGCCCGGCGCTGAGTACGTAGTGCCGGGCTTTAGCCCGGCTGAAGCCGGGCACTACGTCCGTCGTACGTCCACACCCCGTATCGACGCGTCGAGCAGCTCGACCGGGTGCACGATCGGCCAGTGGCGCCCCGCGCGTCGTCCCGCCGCGGCAATCTGCAGCATACAGCCCGGGTTGGCGGTGGCGATGATGTCAGGCGCGAGCGCCGCGAGATGCGTCGCCTTGCGGTCTCCGAGCGCGCCCGCCGCGTCGGGCTCCACGAGGTTGTAGATGCCGGCGCTGCCGCAGCAGATGTCCGCTTCTGCCGGAGAGGTCACTTCGAGCCCGGGGATCGACGCCAGCAGCTGTCGTGGCTGGGTGTACACGCCCTGTGCGTGGCTCAGGTGACAGGCGTCATGGTACGCGACCCGCGCATGGATCGGGTGCCGCCGCGCGCGCGGCTCGCCAAGCTCCACCAGGACCTCTGAGATATCCCGCACGCGCTCGCTGAACCGGCCCGCCCGCGCCGACCACTCCGGATCGTCCGCGAAGAGCGCTCCATATTCCTTGAGGCACGAGCCGCACCCGGCGGCATTGGCGACCACACGATCGACGCCGGCGCGCTCGAACTCCTCAATCGTGCGCCTGGCGAGCGCGCGCGCCTGCTCGAAATTGCCGGCGTGCAGCGGCAGCGCGCCGCAGCACCCCTGCGCCGGGGGCGCCGACACGCTGCACCCCTCAGCCGCGAGCACGTTCACCGTCGCCCGGTTCACGTGAGAGAACGCCAAACGCTGCACGCAGCCGGTCAGCAGCCCCGCGCGCAGCCGGAGCTCGCCGGAAGCCGGGGTATAGGACGGCGTCTGCGCGCCGAGCGACGACAGCGAGATCCGCGGGGCGAGCGCCACAGCGGCCTGAAGCCGGCGCGGCAGCAGGCGCAGGAGCCCCATGCCTTCGACCGCCCTCAGCAGCCAGCCCGACATCGCCAGCACGGCGAGCGCAACACGCAGGCGCGCCGGGTAGGGCAGCAGGGCGAACAGCAGCGATCGAAACAACCGGTCGGCCACCGGCCGCCGGTAGCGGCGCTCGATCTGCGCGCGCGTGCGCTCGATGAGCGGTCCGTACTGGACGCCCGACGGGCACGCGGTCACGCATGCCATGCAGCCCAGGCAGTTGTCGAAGTGCGCGACGAATGACGGAGTCATCGCCGCGCGGCCCTCGAGGGCCGCCTTCATCAGGTAGATGCGGCCGCGTGGGGAATCCATCTCCTCGCCCCAGAGGAGATACGTGGGGCACGAGGGCAGGCAGAAGCCGCAGTGGACGCAGGCGTCGATCAGCGACGGCTGCGGCGGATCGACGGAGTCAAATACAGATGACATGAATTTACGGATTTACGAATTTACGAATTGACGAAATGATTGACACATTGAAACCTAACAATTCGTAAATCCGTAAATTCGTAGATTCTCAATTTCATATTGGTCCCCTCGCCGCGTTCAGGATGCCGGCCGGATCCAGCGCGCGTTTCACCGCCGCGCCAATCGCGGCCGCAGCCCCGGCCGGCCCCCACGCATCCACCGCCTGCTTGACCGCCGGCGGCGCGTCCCGAATGGTGACGTGACGCAGCAGGTCCGACTGACCGCGCAGCCGCGCCACGGCCGCCGCCTGCCAGTCCATGCTTCCATCGAGGCGCAGTTGGCCCGCGCCGATCCCTGCACGCGCCGCAAGCTCGACGCTCGCGCCCGTCTGCGCGATCTCGTCGAGGAGCGCAAGCACCCGGGCCAGCATGGCCGGCAGCCAGTTGAGCGTGACGATCGTACCGGCCGACGAAGAGGTATGCGCCTGGTAGCGCCGCCAGAGCGACGCCTCGGCGTCGCCCTCGATGATTTCTCCTGCTCCGACGAGCGCGCGCGCCTGCTCGACCTGCGCGCTCGCGGCTGCCGGGGAGGTGCCGAACCGGACGAGCAGGCGGTACGTGGCGGCATCGCGGCCCGACCGTGCTGTGCGCACTTCCAGGCTGACCGGCTCGAGCTGACTGTCGTTCACTGCAGCTGCCGCGCGTGCGGTGTCGTCGGCCGTGTCGAACGCGGCGCTCAGCGTGTGCCAGGCAGCCGGCATCGGCAGCAGCTTGAACGTGGCGCTCACGATGGCGGCGAGGGTCCCGAACGATCCGCTCACGAGCTTGCCGAGGTCGTATCCGGCGACGTTCTTGACGACGCTGCCGCCCGCCTTGACGAGGCGTCCGTCGGTCGTCGCCAGCGTGACGCCGATGAGCAGATCGCGTGGAGTGCCGAACCGGTGGCGGAGCGGGCCGCTGTCGTTGGTGGCAATGGCGCCGCCGACGGTGGCCGCCTCGCCGGTCCGATCGAGCGGAAGCCACTGCCGGTGCTGTCCGAGCGTCCCGGCCAGTTCGTCGAGCGTGGCGCCCGCCTCGACCGTCGCGGTCAGATCCGCATGCTCGTGCGCGAGCACGCGATTGAGCGCGCGCGTGCTGATCAGGAGGTCGATCGGCTGTGGAATCCGTCCCCAGCCGAGCCTGGTCCCGCCTCCGCGGAACACTACCGTCAGCCGCTCTCGAGAGGCCGAGGCCAGAATCGAGGCGAGCTCCTCCGACGTGCGAGGCTCGACGACGACACGAGGCTTGATGCCATCGATGACATCGGCTTGCTTGCCGGTGCGAACGACGGAACCGGCAAGAAAGGGCGCCTGCGGCAGCGCGTCGATGGACGTCATCAGAAGCGCTCGGCCAGGCCCGCCTTCTCGATCGGATGCTCCCGGTACGGCCCGGGGACTTCGCCGCAGAGCCGCGGGGTGGGGAACAGCTTGCCCGGATTGCAGAGACGGCGCGGATCGATGGCATCGCGGACCCGGCGCATGACCTCGAGGTCGTCCTCGGTGAACATCCTCGACATGAAGTCGACCTTGTCGAGCCCGACCCCGTGCTCGCCTGTGATGGATCCGCCCGCTTCGACGCAGTAGGTGAGAATCTCTCCGGCCGCCTCCACCGCGCGGTCGGCCTGGCCCGGCACTTTGCCGTCGTAGCAGATCAGCGGATGCAGGTTGCCGTCGCCCGCGTGGAACACGTTGGCGATGCGGAGCCCGCAGCGGGCCTCGAGCCGCCGGATGCGCTCGAGCACCTCCGGCAGCTTCGTGCGGGGCACGACGCCGTCCTGCACGTAGTAGTTGGGCGACACGCGCCCCATGGCTGCAAACGCCGCCTTGCGCCCCCTCCAGATGCGCGCACGCTGCGCGTCGTCCCGCGCGATCTCGATGCTGGTCGCGCCCGCCCGGCGGCACACCGCTTCGACCACGGGAAAGAGCTCCTCCACCTCGGCGGCGTTGCCGTCGAGCTCGACGATGAGCACGGCGTCGGCGGCCGGAAAATTCGGGTGCACGGCGGCTTCCGCGGCCTCAATCGCGAGCGCGTCCATCATCTCGACGGCGGCCGGCACGATCCCGGCGGCGATGATCTCCGAGACGGCCGTCCCCGCGGCGCCGATGCTGTCGAACGCCGCGAGCAGCGTGCGGACGCGCTCGGGCTTCCGCAGAATGCGCACGGTGACGCGCGTCACGACGGCCAGCGTGCCCTCGGATCCGACGATGAGGCCGACCAGATCCGGGCCCGGCGCGCCGGCGATCGCGCTGTCGAGATGGACGATCTCGCCGTCGGCCATCACCGCTTCGAGGGCGAGCACGTGGTGCACCGTGAATCCGTACTTCAGGCAGTGCGCGCCGCCGGAGTTCTCGGCCACGTTGCCCCCGATCGAGCAGACCTGCTGGCTCGAGGGGTCGGGCGCGTAGTAGTAGCCGTACGGCGCGACATGCTTCGTGATGTCCAGGTTCGTGACCCCGGGCTCCACGGTGACGCGCCGGCTGGGAATGTCGATCTCGAGCACCCGGTTCAGCCTCGCGAGGCCGATGACGATGCCGCCCGGGACCGGCAACGCGCCCCCCGAGAGACCGGTGCCGTGGCCGCGCGCCACGAAGGGAATCCCCTCGCGGGCGCAGAGCCGCACGATCTGGTGGACCTCGGCGGCCGACTGCGGCAGCACGACCAGATCCGGCGTGGCGCGCATGTGCGGCAGCGCGTCGCATTCATACGTCAGCAGCTGCAGCGGTTCGCGCACGACCGCGCCCGGCCCGCAGATGCGTTCCAGCTCCGAGACGACGCGCTCGCGAATGGGCACCTCTGTTATTATCCTGCTCTTCGTCGTACTGCATCGGGAACACGCAGCGGACCGCACGGTCCGCGGGGACACGGAGATCCGGAACGATGACACTGGTGGGGAAGACCCAGGCGAGCGAGATTGCGGTTCACTGGCGGGAGGAGGAGTACGTGCATCCGCCCGCGCACTTCGTGGCACAGGCGCATCTGGCGGACCCCGCCGTGGCCGATCGCTTCCGGGAGGAGAACTTCCCCGAGTGCTTCCGTGAGTACGCGGACCTCCTCACGTGGGACCAGTACTGGCACACGACGCTCGACACGAGCCATCCGCCGTTCTGGAAATGGTTTGTCGGCGGCCGGCTGAACGCCTGCTACAACTGCGTCGACCGGCATCTGGCCCGCGACAAGAACAAGGCAGCGTTCATCTTCGTACCGGAGGCCGAGACCGAGCCAATCCACACGTTGACGTACCAGGAGCTGTACGTCCGCGTCAACGAGACGGCGGCCGTGCTGCGTGACTTCTGCGGCCTCAAGGCCGGCGACCGCGTCACGATCCACATGCCGATGATTCTCGAGCTGCCGATCGCGATGCTGGCGTGCGCAAGGCTCGGCATCGTCCATTCGGTCGTCTTCGGCGGGTTCAGCGGCGAGGCCGCCGGCCTGCGGGCCGCCGACTCCGGCAGCCGCGTGATGATCTACGCCGACGCGTACCACCGCAACGGCAAGCTGATCGATCACAAGGCGAGCGCCGACATCGCGGTGAGGACGTCCGCGGCCGAGGGGCAGCCGATCGAGAAGGTGCTCGTCTGGCGCAGGCGCGACGGCGAGGACCTGTCGAACACCCCGATGGTGCCGGGGCGCGACTTCTACATGGAGGAGCTGCTCAAGAGCTATCGGCGCGCCCGGGTGGCGCCCGTCTCGCTCGAGGCCGAGCACCCGCTGTTCCTGATGTACACGAGCGGCACCACCGGCAAGCCCAAGGGGTGCCAGCACCGCACGGGCGGCTATCTCGCGTACGTCGCCGGCACCGCGCGGTACTACCAGGACATCCATCCCGAAGACGTCTACTGGTGCATGGCCGACATCGGCTGGATCACCGGCCACTCGTACATCGTCTACGGGCCGCTGGCGCTGGGAGCGACCAACGTGCTGTACGAGGGCGTGCCGAATTATCCGGATGCGGGGCGTCCGTGGCGCATTGCCGAGCAGCTCGACGTGAACATCTTTCACACGTCGCCGACCGCCATCCGCATGCTGCGAAAGTCGGGGCCCGACGAGCCGCAGAAGTACCGCTACCGCTTCAAGCACATGACCACGGTGGGCGAGCCGATCGAGCCCGAGACGTGGCGGTGGTACCACGACGTCGTCGGCAAGCGTGAGGCGGTGATCGTGGACACCTGGTGGCAGACCGAGACCGGCGGGTTCCTCATCACCACCAGGCCCGCACTCGACGCCATGAAGGCGGGGAGCGCCGGGCCGCCCGCGCTCGGCATCTTCCCCGTGATCTACGACGAAGACGGCAAGGAGATCCCCGGCGGCACGGGCCGCGCGGGCAACATCTGCATCCGCAACCCGTGGCCGGGCATCATGCAGACGGTCTGGAAGGACGACGACCGGTTCGTGCGGCAGTACTACTCGAAATACTGCAAGGACCCGAAGAGCAGGGACTGGCGCGACTGGCCGTACTTCGCCGCCGACGGCGCCGTGCTGGCTCCCGACGGGTACTACCGGATTCTGGGCCGGGTGGACGATGTCATCAACGTGGCCGGCCACCGGCTCGGCACCAAGGAGATTGAGTCGGCGTGCCTGACCGTTCCGCAGGTGGCCGAAGCGGCGGTCGTGCCGGTGGTCGACGAGATCAAGGGGCGCATGCCCGCGATTTACGTCTCGCTGAAGCCCGGCGTCACCGACGCCAAGGGCGCGGCCGAGCACGTGGTGGCGGCCGTCGAGACGATGATCGGGAAGATCGCGCGGCCGAAGTCCGTGCACATCGTTCCGGATCTGCCCAAGACCCGGTCGGGCAAGATCATGCGGCGCATCCTGGCGGCGATCTCCAATCGCATGGACACCGGCGACGTGACCACGCTGGCCAATCCGGAAATCGTGGAGCAGATTCGGCGGCAGGTACAGGGCGAAGGGCCGGTGGAGCTGCAGGAAGGACCCGAAGACGTGCGGCGGTTCGGCGAACAGGAGTAAAGAGCGTAAACGGACCGGGTTGCGGGCACGTATTCCATCCGAACAGCCCTATGCGATACAGCCGCCGACTCATGCGGACGCTCGCTGCCTGCGCCCTGGCCGCCGTTCCGGGCACAGCCCTGGTCCCGTTCTCGTACGCCCAGGACAGCGGGGTGTCAGACCTCTCCGGGCCGCGGCCGACCGCGACCGCCATCCAGGTCAGCCAGCCTCCGACCATCGACGGCATCCTGAACGAGCCCGTCTGGCAGGAGGCGCCGCCGCTCACCGGGTTCCTCCAGGCGGAGCCGCTCGAGGGGCGGGCCGCCTCAGAGCGTACCGAGCTGCGCATCGCGTATGACGATGTGGCGATCTACGTCGGCGCCGTGCTGTACGACAGGCAGCCGTCACAGATCGTGACGACCGACACGCGCCGCGACGCCAACCTGAACGAGATGGATTCGATCCAGATCGTCTTCGACACGTTTCACGATCGGCAGAACGGGTTCGTCTTCGGCACCAACGTGCTCGGCGTGCAGTACGACGCGCAGGTGCGCGATCAGGGCTCCCCGACGGCCACCTGGGACGGCAGCTGGGAGGTCAAGACGGCCATGACCGAGACCGGCTGGACGGCCGAGTTCCGCATCCCGCTGCGCACGCTCCGCTACGGGCCTGCGCCGCAGACGTGGGGGATGAACGCCTTCCGGAACATTCAACGGAACCGCGAGCGCACGTACTGGGCGCCGCTGGAGCGCGTGTTCTCGCTCGGGCGGCTGTCGTCGGCCGGCGAGCTCCGGGGGCTGAAGCTCCAGACCCCGCGGAACCTGAAGGTGCTGCCGTACGTCATCAGCTCCGCGAATCGGGACTACCGCCCGCGCGTCGCCAACGACTTTGCCGCCGACGTCGGTCTCGACGTCAAGTTCGGCATCACGCCGAGCCTCAATCTCGACGCGACCTACAACACCGACTTCGCGCAGGTGGAAGTCGACAATCAGCAGATCAATCTGACGCGTTTCAACCTCCGCTTTCCTGAGAAGCGGCCGTTCTTCCAGGAGAACTCCGGCCTGTTCCGTGTCGGGCGGGGCCAGGAGCTCGATCTGTTCTTCAGCCGGCGCATCGGTCTCGACGAGGACGGCGGGCTGATCCCGATCCGGGGCGGCGGCCGCCTGAGCGGCAAGGCGGGCGCGTTCAACGTCGGCGTCTTGAACATGCAGACCGAGGGCGTCGGAAGAACGCCCGCCAACAACTTTTCAGTGCTCAGGGCCAGCCGCGAGCTGCCGAACCGATCGGGCCTTGGCCTGATGTTCGTGAATCGGACGGCGACGGGGCGTCTGGCCGGGCCCGACAACTGGAACCGCACGTGGGGCACCGACGGGCGGCTCGGGCTCGGCCAGTACTTCCGTCTCGAGGCGTTCGGGGCGCTCACCGAGACGCCCGGCCGGACCGGCCGCGAGTACGCGTACAGCATCGCCCCCGTCTACGACGACGGCGTCTATGTCGGACAGTTCGAATACGGTGTGACCGGTGAGGACTTCAACCCCGAGGTCGGGTTCGTCGAGACGACCGGCGGCTATCAGAAGTACCACGTCCGTCTCGAGCGGACGATGCGCGAGGAGAAGATCCGCAGATGGGGCTTTCGCGAGTTCCTGCCGCACGCCATGTACACCCGGTACGACTTCCTGCCCCTGAGTGCCGCGAGCGGACGCCCCGACCGGCGAGGCGGGCTGCTCAACGCCGAGCTGCATGTCGACAATCACTGGGACTGGGAGAACGGCAACTTCGTCAGCGTGGCCCTCAACGGCACGTGGGACGGCCTGCAGGTGCCGTTTCAGATCTACCCGGGCATCGTCGTGCCGCCCGGCGAGCACGGCGGGCTCCGGGTGACGTACCGCCTGAACACGGACCGCCGGAAGTCGTTCTACCTGCGGACGCTGTGGGATGCCGGGCGCTTCCTCACCGGCACGCAGAACAGCCCGACGTTCCAGGTGACCTTGCGGCAGGGCGGGCGGTTCACGCTGGACACGACGTGGAACTACCGCGGGATTACGCTGCCGCAGGGTTCGTTCCACACGAATCTGGGCAACATGCGCGTGACCTACAACTTCACGCCGTCCGTGTTCGTGCAGAGCCTCCTGCAGTACAACGACCGTACGGATCGCTGGTCGACGAACCTCCGCTTCCACTTCCTGGAGACGGCCGGGACCGGCCTGTTTCTCGTGTACAACGACACCGAGGGGATGAACGGCTTCGGGCCCGTCAATCGCGCGTTCATCATCAAGTACGTCCGGCAGTTCGACATCCTGCGCTAGGCGGGGCTGAAGCCCCGCCTCTACGATCGGAGCGCTGAGGATCGCCGCGGCGCTACCCGTCGATGATGCCGTCGATCAGGCCGTACTCCATCGCCTTCTTTGCATCGAGGTAGAAGTCGGTCCGCTTGGTGTCGCGGATGATCTTCTGCAGCGGCTTCCCCGATCGCGCCGCGAGAATCTCGTAGATCTGGGTCTGCATCTGCTTGAGACGGTCGAGGTGCTGCGCCGCGGCCGACGTGGACTGCCATCCCGCCCACTTGGCCGGCTCGTGGATCATGATCCAGGAGTGTGCCTGCGCCAGGCGATGCCCGAGGCTGGCGGCCTGGAGCACGACCGACGTCATCGAGTACGCCATCCCCTGCACGACAATCGTGACCTGCACGCCGCGGTTGACGATCTGGCGGATGGAGTCGTGCAGCGCGAGGCCGTCGGTGACGTTGCCGCCCGCGCTGTTGAGGTACAGCGTGATCGGCTTCGTGCTGTCGTTGGCCAGCTCCCGCATCCGCTCGATCACTCCCCGCGTGGGGTCCTTCTCGATGTCACCCACGAGGTACACGTCGCGAAGGCGATCGGTGGCCTCCTTGCGGAGCACCGCCTTGACGGCGTCGATGAGATCCCACACGAGCCGATCGTTCAGGTCGCGGTAGGACGCGTACGCCGTGACCTGCGCCCGCTCGTCGGCGGGCCGCCTCGCCGGTCTCGGTTCGTCGCCCGGCTGATCCGGCGGCTGAGCCGGCATCGACGGAGCGGAGTCGGGTCCGGATGGGGTGGTGCGGTCGGGAGCGCCGGGAACAGTCGAGTCTGCCACGGCCCTGGATGGGTGCAAACCGGGTTCCGTGTCGTGGCCGCCCCGATATACTGAGCGCATGCGGATTGCCGCATGGGTGTCCGGGCTCGTCGCGCTGGTCGTGGCGAGCGTGCTGGTCGCGCAGGATCGCCCCGGCTCGCCTCGTCCCGCCGCCCCGCTGTCGCGTGTCGCGCCGCCTCTGGATGAGATTCGCGCGGAGCATCTGGCTGCCCATATCCGGTTTCTTTCCGACGATCTTCTGGAAGGCCGGGCGCCTTCGACCCGCGGCGGCCAGCTGGCGGCAAAGTACCTGGCCGCCCAGTTGGCGCTACTCGGTTACGAGCCGGCCGGCGGCGACGGCACCTACTTTCAGAACGTGGCGATCGTCGAGTCGGTCGTCGCGCCCTCGTTTGCGCTGAGCGCCGGCCCGGGCTCCCCGTTCCGGTATCTCGAAGATGTCGTGGCGTTCAGCGACATCCAGGAGCCGGATGTGCGCGTCTCCGGGGAGCTCGTCTTCGTCGGGCACGGCATCGTGGCCCCGGAGTACGGCTGGAACGACTATGCCGGCCTCGACATGCGCGGAAAGATCGCGCTCGTGATGGTCAACGATCCGCCGGCGCCGCCCGGGGAGCCGCAGCTGTTCGGCGGCCCGGCGCTCACCTACTACGGCCGGTGGACGTACAAGTTCGAGGAGGCCGCGCGGCAGGGCGCGGCGGGCGCGATCCTGATCCACACGGACGAATCGGCGACCTACCCGTGGCAGGTGGTCCAGTCGTCATGGAGCGGGACGCAGTACTCCGTGCCGGCGGTGCCGGGCACGCCGCGGCTGGCGCTCAAAGCCTGGGTCACCGACCGCGCCGCGCGCGACATCGTCCGGCGGGCGGGCAGGGATCTCGACGCCCTGCGGCAGGCGGCGCTGCGGCGCGGATCGGCGGCGGTTCCGCTCGGGATCGACGCGTCGGCCGCCGTGACGCAGACCGTGCAGCAGAGGAGCGCGCCGAACGTCATCGGCGTGCTGCGGGGGACGACCCCGTCGCAGGGCGTGCTGTACACGGCGCACTACGACCATCTGGGCGCTCGCGAGCCGAAGGCCGGCGAACCCGCCGATACCGATCGGATCTACAACGGCGCCACCGACAACGCGTCGGGGCTGG
>Ga0155950_1009_pt1 | contig 26183 bp, 25 predicted proteins | sample RifCSPlowO2_02_FD_107604 | JGI IMG/M metagenome (GOLD analysis project Ga0155950, IMG submission 107604) | Acidobacteria bacterium RIFCSPLOWO2_02_FULL_67_21
AGGTGGAGGTCAAGAAAGCCGCATAATCAACCGGCTGATCCCAACAGTTTCTTTCTAGGGCAGAGTCGGCGTCCACAGCTCGCACTTTCGAGGCCTGCTCAGGATTCACTCACGTTACGGCCCGCCTGCTTGCTCGACGCACCTCCGTGCGCCTTGTGTCTCCGGGGCTTCAGCGACGATGGTTGCCCACCCTCGCCGCCCGGATAGCTACCGAGCTGTACCGACACGTGCTCGGGTGGGACTTGCACCCACTGGTTCTCTGTGCCTTTCGTGGCACACCCTAACCGATCACAGGATGCGAGTCGAGCGGACGCGCCTCATCCGGCGGCAACTCCCGGACCGGCGCACCAACGTACGTGGCATCAGCCTTCAGTCGCGAGAACTTCGGAACGAGACTGAGTGCACCGACCTGGCAGCGGGCGCCTGCCTGCACACCGATGCCGACAACGGTTCCCAGTCCAATCGTGACGTGGTCGCCGAGCCGAACGGCCGCCGTCTTGACGACCCCGTGTTCCACGGTGTGCCCCGACAGATGCACGCCGTCGCCGATCATGACACGGTCGCCGAACTCCAGAAGATTGTGGTCGTTGACGGCGAGGCTGTTGACATAGACGCCGCGACCGAGTCGTGCACCGTTGAGACGTAGATAGAACGTCCACAGCGGAGTGGCGCGAAAGACCGAGCCCGCAAACAGCCGGACCACGTGCACCGATACCATGTACCGAACCCAGCACAGGAGCGGCCACTCCAGCGCCTTGATGGGCATGTCGACGTTCACCGGTGTTCGCCATCCCAGCCAGCGCGTGGAAAGCGCCGACAGGACCATGAGGCTGAACGCAAACAGACCATATGCGGGCACAAACGCCATGCTGAGCACCACGATGCGCACGAGCACGAACGGGTAGGTTCGAAGCGCGAAGAACTCCCAAAAGAGGGCACCGGGCAGCATGGCGAGGCCAAAGACCAGACACTCGACGAGAAACACGGAGAGGAGCGCCCACGTGACACGGAACCGCACGCTCATCGTCGCGAGCCTTCGCCCCGATGTCCCGTTTCGGTCGTCGCTATCCTGTCTTCGCACGATCGGGACCTGCCTACCGATCGGCATCGCCCGGCGCGAGTAACATGTTCCGCATGGGGGCTGATGCCTTCGGTCGATCGCAGGCCGAGCACGAAGCCTGGACGAGGTGATGCATTCAGCCATCCTCACAAGAGGCGTTCGATGAAATGGTCGACAAAGCTCGGCACGTTCGCGGGGATTGACGTCTACGTCCATACGACGTTCCTGATTCTGATCGTCTGGGTGGCTTTTGCGCATTGGCAGACAGGGCACAGCGCAGCCGCAGCATTGAAGGGGGTCGCGTTCATTCTGGCGTTGTTCGCATGCGTCGTACTGCACGAGTTCGGGCATGCCCTCACCGCGCGACGATTCGGCATCAAGACACGCGACATTACCCTCTTACCCATCGGGGGACTCGCCCGGCTCGAGCGAATGCCTGACGATCCCAGGCAGGAGTTGTGGGTGGCGCTCGCAGGACCCGCCGTGAATGTCGTGATCGCGGCGTTGTTGTTCGCGCTCTTACAGGTCACCGGCACCTTCACGCCGATCGGCACGCTCGGCGTGGCCACAGGCTCCTTCCTCGAGCGACTCATGATGCTGAATGTGCTTCTCGTGGGCTTCAACATGCTTCCGGCCTTTCCGATGGACGGCGGGCGTGTGCTGCGCGCGACGCTGGCGATCCGCATGGACTACACGCGGGCGACCCAGATTGCCGCCAACATCGGCCAGGGGATGGCGTTCGTGTTCGGACTGCTTGGGCTCTTCTTCAACCCGTTCCTGATCTTCATCGCCCTGTTCGTCTGGATCGGCGCTGGCCAGGAAGCCGCAATGACCCAGATGAAGGCGGCCCTCGGGGGCATTCCCCTGGAGCGGGCCATGATCACGGACTTTCGAACGCTCGCTCCACGGGACTCACTTGCGCGTGCCGTCGATCTGCTGTTGTCCGGTGCGCAGCAGGATTTTCCGGTCGTGGACAACACCGCAGTCGTCGGCATTTTGACGCGGGCGGACCTGCTCACGGCGCTCGCACGTCAGGAGCGAGACGTTCCCGTAGCCGACGTCATGCGGCGTGACTTCCTGGTGGCCGACGCGTCGGACATGATCGACGTCGCGTTCCAACGGCTGCAGGCGCATGAGTGCCACACCGTCCCGGTCATCCGCAGCGGCACTCTGATCGGGTTGCTCACCATGGACAACGTGGGCGAATTCCTGCGTGTCCAGATGGCGATCGGAAGCCGACACGAGGCACACACACGACGCAACAGGCTCGGCCACGAATCGGCGTGACCGGCCGGCGATTCGCCAAGGGCTTGCCTGAAGGCGAGCGCTGACCGAAGCTCTGTGCGACGTGCCTGCAGGAGAATCCATCGTCATCGCACAATGAGGACGGGCACGGGACTGCGGTTGAGCGCCCCTTCGGCTACGCTTCCGAGCAGAAGGTGTCGGATTCCTGTGACGCCCCTTGCGCCCACGACGAGAAGATCGACACGTTTCTTGCCGACAGCACCAATAAGCTCGCGGAGCGGCGCTCCTGTCGCGACTTTTGCATCAACCTTCCAGCCCGCCGCCGCGAGCAACGTGCTGGCGCGTTCAATCTCCCTTCGAGCGCGAACCAGACGTCCCCGGTTGATGAAGCCAACCTCCGCACCCACCGTAGCGCGGGTACCGAGCGGCGCGAGTGCCTGCGCGGGAGCCCGCATTGTATCGATGGCGCTCAGGAGCAAGACCCGGCCGCCGCGAGGTGGCTGGAGCCTGGTGATGAGTGCAATCGCGCGTCTGGCATGAGAGGAGCCATCGACTCCAATCACGACATGCTGCACTCGCCGAACCGCGCGCCTGACGACAAGCACCGCGCAGGGAGCGCGGCGGACGACACCGCGAGACACGCTGCCGGTCAGAAAGCGGCGAACAGCCCCCTGGCCACGCCAACCCATGACGATGACATTCGCGCCAATTCGCGTCGCCTCACGGACGATCGCGTCAACCGGCGACGTGTCCACCACGTGCACCTGAACGTCAGGCCAGCGCCGCGCCAGAGAACGCGCGGCGCTCCTTGCCACGAATTCTGCAGTCTGATCGAGAGCGGCCAGCAGGATGGAACGCCGTGACTCGACCCGCACCTGCTTTGCGACCACCACGAACATGTCGGATCTAGGCGGCCATGGAAAACCGATTGCCGTGGACGTCGCGGCCTTCGCCGCGGTCGAACCATCGGTCGCTAACAGGACGCGAAACTGTCTGCCGCGGGCCATCTGTCCCCCTCTCGAAAGCTATGCGTCGATTTGAAGTTCAGAAACAATCGTGATGACCTCAGTGTGACGACACGCCGCTCGCCGGCAGGTGCTGCGCAACCGACCGATCGCCCACAACCACGCTACCGTTGAGGGGAAGTCGCAATGCGAAGAGGGTCCCATTCGGCTCCGCGGGCCTGACGTCGATGGTGCCACCGTGGCGCCGCGCAATTTCCATCGCGATGCTGAGGCCGAGACCGAGCCCTGGCGCCGCCGCCACCGCTTCCGGCGCTCGGAAGGATGCCTCAAAGATGCGCGGAATCACTTCCGCGGAGACCCCGATGCCGTGGTCGCGCACGGCGACGACCGCGTCGCTGCCGTCTGCGGCGAGCGTGACCTCGACCGTTCCACCATGCGGTGAGTACTTGATAGCGTTGGAGAGCAGGTTCTCGACGATACGCTGAATCCGCGCTGTGTCAGCGTGCACAATCAGCGGCACGTCGGGAGCGTTCACGATGACCGGATGGCGCTCCGAGATCCGGTCGAACACCTGAACGATGGGCACCACGACGTCGCGCAGGTCCGCCATCGTCTTTCTCAGCGACAGATCGTCACCACGTTCGAGCACCTGGGTGTCACGCAGAGTCTCCACGAGTGAGGTGGCTCTGGATGCCGCGGTTTCGAGACGCACGAGAAGACGTCTCATATCGACCGACGTCTCGCCTCCGAACCGCTGTGCACACTGCACGCTGCCCTGAATGGCGTTCAGGGGAGTCGCGAGGTCATGGGAAATCGTCGCGATCAGCCGATCGCGGGTCTCTTTTGCCCGCCGCTCCTGCTCTGCCGCCTTCTCGGCCCGGAAGCGGTCTGCCCTGGCCTTCGCGACGAGCCAGCCAACCGTCACCGCAACGATCACGAACAGCATGAGATCGATGAGGTCCCGGACGCCTGTGATCGCGGGCTGTCCTATTGGTTCCTGCAGCAGGAGGTTATCCCCCGCCACCGCGACGATCGCGCTGACAACGGCTGGTCGAAGTCCCCACCGGACAGCACATCCGACGACCAACAGCACGGTCACGTGCTCAAACACGAACGCCGGCAGCCGCAAGCGTTCAATGACGAGCAGGACGACGATCGGCAGGAGCAGCGCGGCGATGTAGCCGCCGACCCCCGAGCGGGATTTGGTCCACAGACGTGCCCAAACGGCCGTACGGATGCGTGTGATGGTGTTACTCATACCTACGGCCGATCAGTTCCACCGTGAATATGACGTCGAGGATCCATGATCTGGCGGATCGTGCCGAGGCGTGGCACTTGAAGGGACCTTTGTTCGGTAGCCGCCACGGTCGCGTGATGGTTGGTCTCTCTGCGCGCTGACAGACTCCTAGGACGCGGCGGCCACACGCCTGGTACGGCCGAGATCTGCTTTCGCGACGCGATGTCGCGTCTCTCCATCGGTCGGCCGTGTGTAGGCTCCATCTGCAGCGACGTAGAGGAACCGTTCCTTGACCAGGGCATCCAACACCAATCTGCAGGGCACGGACTCCAGTCCCCACAAGCGCTGGGCCTGCTCAGGGGTCAGCCGCAGTCCAGGCATTTCCAGATACTCGGCGCGAATACGAGTGAGCAGTCTGTCGTCTGGCACGTCAACGCCTCGGCCTACTCCTCGCAAGATTCGACGCACCTCGCAGTTCACGCTCGGCCTGCAGCCAGTCATCAACGTCGAGCCCGGGCTCGCAGCCGCGGGCCAGGAACAGATCGTAGGCGCGGCGCGAGATCTCGCCGTCGGTTGGCGCTCCACGTTGCGACGTCACTTCCTGTGCCTGGTCCGCAGCATTCGCCGTCCTGCGAGCCGCCTTCGTTCTAGCCATCAACGCACCTCTTCACTTCTCGTCCGACAGATATTGGTCAGAGCCTGGCGCGGTGCGCAGAACGTAGACATGCGCTCCCTCTCGCTTTTCTTTGCGAACCATGACGTCTCCAGGTTCTGGCGATGTGGACGGAGTCATGAACCGGAATCCGCAATGGCGCGCGCCAACATTCCCAGGGACAGCGCGCGGTGACACGATCCCTTATACGGCCTTCGAGGAAGAGCATCAACAGAACTCCGTACGTGGTTCAGGCAGATAGGCACCTTAGTGCTATCACCTCGATCGCTAGTCTGATGTTCCCGCAGCTCCGATGCGCATACGCTCGCGGCACTCGACCCGGGGCAACGTTCGGTACACTTCTACGATGCGGCTGACGTCTCCGTTTCTTCAGAGCTACCGCTTCGTCGGCAGGCCGCCAGTGCAGCTGGAGCGGGTGCTGGCCGTCGGCCGTGCGTTCCTGACCGCGAGCGCACTCGTCGCCATCTATCTCGACCCCACCGAGCCGGCGAGACTGCGCGCGATCACGTACAGCGTCCTCCTCGCGTACGCGCTCTACAGTCTCGTCGTGCTCGCCTATGTCCATCGAGCGGCGCGACTGACGCCCGGACACGGACGAGTGCTGCACGGCTTGGACATTGCCTGGACATCCGCACTGACGGTCGTCAGCGAGGGGCCTGTCAGTCCATTTTTTCTGTTCTTTCTGTTCGTGGTCGTCGCGGCGGCATACCGCGGCGGTTTTCGGGAGACGGCTGGCACCGCCGTCATCATCGCCGCCGTGTTCCTCGTCGAGACCGCAATTGCCGCCGCCGGTCCATGGAACAGCACGTGGCTGGCATCGAGCGGATTCGAGCTCAACCGCACGATTCTGCGCGTAGCCTATCTGCTACTGACGGGCGTGCTGCTTGGTTATCTCGCGGAACAGGAGAAGCAATCGCGCGCCGAACTCGCCGCGATTGCGGATGCGACGCGTCAGCCTCGGGTCGATTTGGGATTGGGAGGGTCCGTCACCGCGGTCGCCCGAATGCTGCTCTCGACATTCGGGGCAAGCGCGGTGTCCGTCGTCGTAGACGACCACGACAACAGGCGATCCCTCCTGTGGCGTTTCGATCGCTCGATGGCTGCGAAGGAGCAGCCGCGAGCGCGGCGAGTCGACCTGAACGCGGATGAGCAGTCGACGTGGCTGTTCAAGGACTTCGGCCATGCGTGGCGAGCCACGACCAATCACGTTCCGGGAGCTGGTGCAGACCTGCGCGTGATCGACCCCGGAGTCTGGCCCTTGAGGCGGCTGCGCGCCGAGTTGCCGGCGGGTCTTCTCTCCGCACAACCGTTTGAGACGGTAACCGCCGTCAACATGGGCCTGCCGGGTGAATGGCATGGACGCATCTATCTCTTCGACGCGCTGCAAGCAGACAGTCCCGAACGCTCTCTGCACTTCCTGGAGGCGCTCACGGAGCACGTCACTCCGGCCCTCACGAATGTTTTCCTGCTGCGACGGCTCCGTGCGCGGGCCGGTGCGGCAGAGCGCGCACGCGTGGCGCGAGAACTGCACGACGGCGCGATTCAGGCCCTGTTCGGTATCGAGATGAAGCTGGAGGCCTTCCGTCGCAGTACCGACCGATCGCCGAGCGTCGTCGATCGTGAAATCGGTGAGACGCAGGATCTGATCCGCCGGGAAGTCCTGTCGCTTCGTGAGCTCATGCAGGCTCTTCGTCCGATCGAGCTCGAGGGAACAGAGCAACTGCCGGACGTGCTGGCGGGCCTCGTCGAACGCTTTCGGCGGGATACGGGAATCTCCGCTCGATTCGTGGCGACCGGTGGTCGCCTAGCAATGGCTCCCAAGAAGGCACTGGAACTTGTGCGGATCGTGCAGGAAGCGCTGGCAAACGTGCGCCGCCACAGCCACGCCATGAACGTGCTGGTGAGCCTGGCTGGCGATGACGGAGCCTGCCGTCTGGTCATCGAGGACGACGGATGCGGCTTCGAGTTCGAGGGACGCCTGTCCGCTCAGGAGCTCGACGCGAGCCGCGTCGGTCCCGCCATCATCAAGGAGCGTGCTCGCATGGCTGGTGCGCAGCTCACCGTGGAATCCACACGTGGCGTCGGTGCGCGTCTGGAACTCGCGATTCGTGAGGAGAGCGACCATGGGTAGCCCCGCACGACGCGTTCGGATTGCGATTGCGGACGATCACCAGATCTTCAGAGACGGATTGCGGCGCCTGCTCGAAAGCGAGCAGGGCTTCGAGGTAGTTGCAGAAGGCGCTGACGGCCTGGACGCCCTCCGCCTCGCGCGGGACGTCCGGCCGGACGTCTTGCTGCTCGACGTGGCGATGCCGCGCATGGGGGGACTCGATACGCTTGCGGCTCCGGAGATCCAGGCGACACGGGTGATTCTGCTGACTGCGGCCATCGAGCCTACGGAACTGCTTCGCGCTGTTCAGCTTGGAGCGCGAGGCATCGTACTGAAGGAGTCCGCGACGCGGCAGTTGATTGACGGCATTCACCGCGTGATGGAAGGCAAGTTCCTCATCGGGTCCGAGGTCGCTGACGATCTCGCACAGGCCGTGCGGCAGATCGGCGAGCAGAAGGAGAGGCCGTTCGCGCTCACCGCTCGAGAGATGGAGATCGTCGAGGCCATCGCCAGTGGCGACAGCAATCGCGACATCGCCGCGCGGTTGAATATCAGCCTTCAGACCGTCAAGCATCATCTGACCAGCGTTTTCGACAAGACGGGCACGTCGACACGCCTGGAACTCGCCCTCTTTGCCATCCGGCAGGGTCTCGTCAACGCGAAGTAGCTGGATGGATGCATAGGGTTATCGGGCACTTTGGTGCCATGCCTCTGGACTTACGGTCGATTTTCAATCATCCCCAATCCCGCATAGCCTGCAATCAAGGCACGATTCGCACGCCCGGCGCATCTTGACCGATGTTGGCACGTGCGCAACAAGTGAGAACCCCGCGATGACACATGTGCGTCTGATGGCGCTGATAGTGCTGTGCGCGCCGCTCGTATTAGCAAGCTGCGGGAAGAGGGTGCAACCGGTCGCCGCAGCTATCCCGCCTCCGCCGACGGTCGAAGAGGCGCCGCCTCCACCGCCTCCGCCAGCACCAGAACCGGATCCACCGGCACCACCCGCCGCAGCATTGACGGAGGAGGAGCTCTTCGCGCGCAAGACACTCGACGAGCTCAACGCGGAACGCCCGCTCGGTGACGCCTTGTTCGATTTCGATCAATGGACGATTAGGGAAGATGCACGTGCGATCCTTCAGGCCAACGCCGAGTGGCTGCGTCGTTGGCCCTCCACGCGCATCAATGTCGAGGGCCACTGCGATTCCCGCGGCACCAGCGAGTACAACCTCGCACTTGGGGAACGCCGCGCCAACGCCGTGAGGGAGTACCTCGTCAGCCTCGGCGTCGCCGCCGATCGGCTGGTGGTGGTCAGCAAGGGCGAGGAGACACCCGCCTGCTTCGAGGAACATGAAGGCTGCTGGCAGCAGAACCGGCGTGGGCACCCCATCATCACGGCCAAGTAGGGTTCCGCGCCGATTAAGACGGCAACCACCGCCAGTGCGAAGGCGAAGCCTGCGGCCGGAAAGTCAACCTCTGTGAAGTCCGCGCCGACACGAAGGCCCGCGGGGCGACCCGCCACGAAGTAGTCGGGCCGCGTGCAGCGGTTGGCTAAAGCCGCACACAAGTTGGCGGACCTCGCCACTGGGAGCCCGGCATGGTGCCGGCGCGGTGAGGTTCCGCCGTCCCCTGCGATGGGCACGGGCAGTGACTTCCAAGTGACGTGCACGGCCCACGACCTCCCGTTTCACTGGCCCGTACACCGGAGACCGCGTGCTGAACATCGGCAGTCGATCGGTCTTCGTCGATGTCGCGCGAGCGGCCGCCATCATGATGATGGTGCAAGGACATACGCTCCACGTCGTCCTGGCCACCGATCTTCGTTCAGAAACCGTGTTTTACGTGTGGTCGTTTCTCCGTGGCCTGACATCGTCCACGTTTCTGCTGCTGTCGGGATTCGTCTTTGCCCTGGCCACGCATCGTCATTGGACGGACCAGTTCGTCTCACGCGCGACGACCGGCCGGCGTTTTCGGCGTCTTGGCTTCTTCCTGCTGCTTGGTTATGCCTTGCACTTCCCGATGGCAAAGCTCGGGCACCTGTACGGGATGAGTGACGAGCGTTGGAAGAGCTTCTTCGTCGTGGACGTGCTTCAGTGCATTGCCGTGATGCTGGCAACGCTCCAGGTGCTCGTGTGGCTTGTCCGCAAGCCCCACCGTCACACGATCGCTGCAGCAGTCGGCTGCGCGATGATTATCGCGTTCACGCCGACCATGTGGCGGATCGACTGGACGGCGCTCGCGCCGACGTTGATCGCCGCATACCTCTCGCCGGCAACGGGTTCGCCATTCCCGCTGTTTCCCTGGGGCGCATACATCCTGCTCGGGGCCGCGCTCGGCGGCCTCTATGTTCGCTCGCGAATGGATCCTCTGACGGGGTTCGCGGACCGCGTTTTGATCGGCGGCGGTCTCGGAATGCTGCTGGTCGCGTTTGTGTGTGTGCGGATACCCCTGCAGCCGTTCGGTCCAACCGACTTCTGGACAACCAGTCCGAACCAGTTTCTCGTGCGGGCCGGCTGCATGCTGCTCGCGCTTGGTCTGCTCGCGCAGATCAGCCGTCTCATCTCGAAGCCGGCGTACGCGGTTCAGGCGCTGGCGCACGAGTCACTGACTGTGTACGCGGTCCACCTCGGCATCGTCTATGGGTCCGCATGGAACCTCGGTTTGCGCCAGCATGTGGGCCCGACGCTCACCCTGTGGCCGGCGCTGGCATACGTGGCCGCCATGTGGGCGTCGATGACGGCGCTCGCGTCGGGATGGCACTGGTGCAAGCACCGGCAGCCGGGCATCGCCCAATGGGTCCGGGTCGGAGTCGGCGGGCTCCTGCTGGGGCGCTTGCTGTAGGCACTCGAGCAGCCATGGATCCCTCGACCATCTCGAACGTCCTCGGCACGTGGGGCTATCCTGCGCGGCTCCTGCTGCTCATCCTGACCGGCATCGGCTCGCCGATTCCGGAAGACCTGTTGTTGCTCACCGCTGGCTATCTGGTGTACGTCGACGTGTTCGGCTGGCCGGTGGCGTTGACTGTCTGCATTACTGGCGTCGTCGCCAGCGATCTGATGCTCTACGCCGCAGGACGCCACCTCGCGTGGCATTCTTCACGCCTCGCAGAAGGTCGCCTGCTCTCGCCGCAACGCCTGCAGCGAACGACACGATGGTTCGGTCGGCTGGGCGATCGGCTGGTCTTCATCGCGCGCCTCATCCCGGGAACACGGGCGCTGGTGTTCGTGACCGCTGGCGTTCGAGGAGTGCCGGCATCGAGCTTTCTTCGTTACGACATGCTGGGAGCGGCACTATGGGTGCCCTCGATGTTACTGGTGGGATACGCGTCGGGATCTCGGATCGGGACTTTGCACGACGCAGTGAGCTCGCTGAATCAGAGCGCGGCATGGGCCATCGCTCTGGCGGGGCTTCTACTCGTGATTTGGCTCTCTTGGGGCCGGGAGGAATCAAAGCTGTGACACACTTTCGTCAAGGGAACATGATCAGATCTACGTTCAGCGGGGCTCGGTGGGCGCCGTCCGCGGTCGCCTCAGTATTCATTCTCTTGGTTTCCGCCGCGCCAGTTGCTGCACAGAGCGTCGGCATTCGCGCGGGCGTGTCGGCTGACCCCGAACAGTTCTATTTCGGGGCGCATGTGCAAACGCCGCCGCTCGTCGACCGACTCTACTTTCGCCCGAATGTCGAGATCGGTGTTGGCGACGACACGACGATTACGGCACTGAATGTCGAGTTCGCGTACCACTTTCGGTCGCCGGAGGCATGGAATGTCTATGCCGGCGCGGGCCCGGCACTGAATGTCATCCACAGGTCCGGTGAGACTGACGCAGAACCCGGCCTCAACGTTGTTGTCGGTATCGCTCATGAGGATGGCCTGTTCGCGGAGGTCAAGGCGGGCGCGCTGGATAGTCCGCGGCTGAAGTTCGGAGTCGGATACGCATTCAGGTGGCGCTGAGGAGTGCCCCCAGGAACTAGGCAGGTCACACGTCGCGCCTGGCGTTCGGCGGAAGGTCATGAATATGGATCGATTCAGAAGCATCCTCGTTGACGTTGACGCACTGGCGGCGGTGCACCCCGCGATGGAGCGAGCTGTTGAAGTGGCGCGCGCGTGCGGCGCTCGACTCAAGGTTGTTGACGTCGTGGCGATACCCGGTGACGTACGCGGCTACCTGCCCCAAGGCATCGAAGAGGTCATCATCCGACAACGGCGGGAACGACTGGCGGCAATCGGTGCGGCAGCAGCCGGCGTGGCCGTGGAATGCGACGTCCTCCGGGGACGGGCGTCCATCGAACTGATTCGGGAAGTGCTGCGATCCGGGCATGACCTGCTCATTCGCTCGCACGCGCGCGACCTGGCAGCTCCAAGGGCCTTTGGCGCTATCGACATGCAGTTGTTTCGGCAGTGCCCATGCCAGGTATGGGCGGTCGGACCTTCCGCGACGACGGCACCTCGACGGGTGCTGGCGGCGGTACACGCCACTGCGGACGATGCGGAGGAACAGGCGCTGAATCGAAAGATTCTCGACGCGGCCCTTCTGCTGGCCGGATTCGGCAGCGGCACGGTGACCGTGTTCCAGGCATGGTCGGCGTTCGGAGAGGATCTGTTGCGCAGTCACTCGAAGCCCGAGGAAGTGGCGGCGTACGTGAAGGCGGCGTCGGATACGGCACGAACCGCCCTTGACGACCTCGTGAAATCGTTCGGCAACCGTCTGGGATCAGCGCGTGTAGAGCTGAAGAAGGGCGAGCCTGAAGACATCATTCCTCGCTTCGTGGTATCGGAGGGTATCGACCTCGTGGTCATGGGGACAGTTGCACGAACCGGCATCGCAGGATTCATCATCGGCAACACCGCCGAACGGCTGCTTCAGCGGCTGGTCTGTTCCGTTTTCGCGGTCAAGCCTGACGGCTTCCGTACGCCCGTCCGCCTTGACGAGTAAAGGGTCTGGGCCGCAGCCTGAGGGTTCACATGCCACCATCGAAACGGTCGTCATCACCCAGTAAGTCGCGCCGCCCTTCGCTCAGCCGGCTCGACGTGGACGAGGCGCTTCTCGCGCTTCTGATCGGCGCGATGAACGCCAATGATCACGTCTCGCCGGAGGAAGGCGCTCGTGCTCACAACATCATCTGGTCGATGCGGAGGTTTCGTCGTAAGTCCGGGGAGACCGTGGAACGGCTCATCGAGCGGATGCGCCAGCTCATCGAAGAGCACGGCCCCGAACGTGCCGTGGCCGCGGCGGCGCGTGCCCTGCCGGCCCGCCTTCGCAAGTCCGCGTTCGCGGTTGCGGCGGACCTGGTACTCACTGACGGCAGACTCGAAGGATCGGAACGACGTTACCTGATCGCCCTGGGACATGGCCTGACCCTCGACAGCAAGATCATCAATGGCATTCTCGAAGTGATGCGCGTCAAGAACGCCATCTGACCAGACGGGTGTAAGACCACGTATATCGCTCGAGCGAGGTCCTCTCCAAGAGCACCAAGGTGCCATGCGCACACACGCGCGCTGAGCCGCTGGATCTTCCACGATGGTGGGGCCTTTTTCCCATGCTGCGATTGTTTTGTAGATGACCGTCCTCGCCGCCCGTCGAATTTCGACAAGCGCCCGCCATTCCCGCACCTGCGGCACCGCCTTTTGTGAGTGATTTGCGTATCGTAGGAGGAGACAGGAGCACTGGCCACCTGCACGCTTCGCGCCTCGACGGCCATCTAGCGGCACGTCGATTGCCAAACGTCTGTTCGGGATTGCGAGAGGACATCTGCGTGGCGGCGGTGGATGCGCTCGCGGACGCCGCGCTGGACCAAAACGAGCAAGGCCGTGATCGTGTTCAAGCAGATCCTCTGCCCCATCGATTTCTCGGAGACAGCGACCCGCGCGCTGGCCCATGCAGCCGCCCTGACAAGGTGGTACGACGCACAGCTGACGGTGATTCACGTTGTGCCGGTGTTCGAAGACAACATGCAGTCGTCGTTCCCATTCAAGGGTGACGAAGGCCGCACGCCCTACGCTCCGGTGCGGGCCGACGTCCTCGAGCAGATGCGCCGGTCAACCGATCAGGCTGGTGCCGCGGCGCTCAACCCGACGCTCCTCGCGGAGGAAGGGCGCACACACGCGGCCATCATCGATCGCGCGGTCGCCATTCATGCAGATCTGCTTGTCGTGGGGACGCACGGCCGAGGGGGATTCAACCGGCTGCTCCTTGGCTCTCTCGCCGAGAAAGTGGTGCGCACTGCACCCTGCCCGGTGCTCACTGTGCCGCCATCCATATCCCGGCCGCCTGCGACGGAGGTCATGTTCAAGAACATTCTCTGCCCGATCGACTTCTCGCCATCCTCGCTCAAGGCGTTCGAGTACGCCCTCGACCTCGGACGTCAGGCAAACGGGTGCGTGACGGTGCTACACGCGCTCGAATACATGGACGAGGACGAGCCTTGCGAGCATGTGGACGCGGACGTCCGCCAATATCGCCAGCAGGTCCTCGACCGGGCTCGCCAACAGATGCATGCGCTCGCCACCGAGCACTCACAGACCTGGTGCGCCATCAACGAGGCCGTCGCGATCGAACGCGCGTACAAGGCCGTCTTGCAGCGGGCCTCGACCCACGACACCGATCTCATCGTGATGGGTGCGCAGGGACGCGGAGGCGTGGAGCTGATGCTGTACGGCTCGAACACGCAGCACGTGGTGCGCGCGGCCACGTGTCCGGTGCTCACCGTTCGCGCCTGAGGCGCAACCTGGGTTGAAGGATGTTGACGATCCTTGGACACTGCGCGGCCGACGACCATCGATTCCGAGCTCGACTCGACGACAGACATGGCGCGCGATGAACGGACTGTCCACCGCTGAAGCGACTGATCAACTGGCTCGTGTCGGGCCGAACGCTCTACCCGAACGGGCACCCGACCCGCTCTGGCGCCGGTTCGTGCGTCAGTTCCAGAGTCCGCTGATCTACATCCTGCTGTTCGCCCTCGCCTTCGATCTTGGCCTCTGGCTGTACGAAGGCGCGCACGCCTGGCCCATCGAGGCGACGGCCATCGGTCTGATCCTTCTGTTCAACGCGGCGCTCGGCCTCTATCAGGAACAGCGGTCTGAAGCCGCCTTGACGCGGTTGAAGGCGCTGGCTGGCGCGCAGGCATGGGTCATTCGCGATGGCCACCTCGTTCGTCTCCCATTACACGCCCTGGTTCCCGGCGACGCGGTGCGCCTGGAAGCCGGCGACCGCGTCCCGGCAGACGGCACCCTCATGGATGCCCGTGGCGCCATGCTGGATGAATCCATTCTCACCGGCGAATCCATGGCCGTCGACAAGAGCGACGGGGACGAGGCGTTCAGCGGCACCTTGCTCGTCCGCGGCAAAGCCTACCTGGAGGTGACGAGGACCGGCCGAGCCAGTGCCATGGGGCGACTCGCCACCCTGCTCGGCGACATCCAGGCCGCGAAGACACCGCTCGAACGGCGCGTGGATCAACTGGCCCGCCAGATCGCACGATGGGTGCTGGCCCTGGCCGCGGTGCTTGGCCTGCTGGGCGTCTTCGCCGAAGGGGTCAGCCGCGCGCCGGAGATGATCATCTTCGCGGTGGCGCTGGCAGTGGCGGCGGTACCAGAAGGGTTGCCGGCGGTGCTCACCGTCGCCCTGGCACTCGGTGTCGAGCGCATGGCCCGGCACCGCGCGGTCGTCCGGCGCCTCTCCGCGGTGGAGGCGCTCGGCTCGGTCACGGTCATTGCGACAGACAAGACGGGCACGCTGACCGAGAGCCGCATGGACGTCCGCACGCTCGATGCGTCCGATCTCCCGCGCGCATTCGCGGCCATCGTGCTGGCGAACGATGCGGACCTGACGACCGGTGCGGGCGATCCGCTCGAACTTGGCCTGCTGCGCCATGCCGATGCGCATGGCATCGACATCGTGCGGCTGCGCGAGGAACACCCGGTCGTTTCCAACCGCCCGTTTGACAGCGCCTGGAAATTCGCCAGAGTCACGGTGCGAGAGCGCGGACGGCTGGTGAGCTACCTCAAGGGCGCACCCGAGATTCTCTTCAGCCGCTGCGCACTGTCGACGGAGGACCGCGAATCCTGGGTGGAAAAGGCCGACGCGTACGCGCGCGAGGGGTTTCGCGTATTGGCAATCGCCTTCGGCGAAGGCGACACCGAAGAACACCTGTCCCTGCTCGGTCTCGTTCTTTTCTGGGATCCGCCGCGGCCAGAAGTGCCGGACGCTGTTGCCAAGGCGCGGGCGGCGGGTATCCGCGTCATCATGATTACCGGCGATCATCCGGCGACGGCGCTGGCAGTCGCGCACTTGATCGGCATCCCAGGCGTGCGGGTGCTCACCGGAGAAGATCTCGATGAGTATCAGGGTGCCGCCCTGGTCGAGGCCCTCGGCGAAGTGAACGTCTTCGCGCGCGTCCGGCCGGAACAGAAGCTGCAGCTGGTGGAACTGCTGCAGGCGCAAGGCGAGATCGTCGCGATGACGGGAGACGGCGTCAACGATGCGCCCGCGCTCAAGCGGTCGGACGTCGGGGTGGCCATGGGCCAGCGGGGCTCGGATGTCAGCCGTGAGGTGGCGGACCTGGTCCTGCTCGATGACAACTTCGCCACCATCGTCGGCGCGGTCGAAGAAGGCCGCGGTATCTACGAGAACATCCAGAAGTTCCTCCGCTTCTTGTTCTCGACGAATCTATCGGAGGTGCTGCTGGTGGCGGCCGGTGCCCTTCTCGCGTTCGCCCTCAACCTTCGCGACGACACCGGGTCCCTGATGCTCCCGCTCACGGCCGCACAGATCCTGTGGATCAATCTCATGACCGACGGCGTGCCCGCATTGGCGCTCGCGTTCGATCGCACACCCGGCGTTATGCGGCAGCCGCCGCGCCCGGCCCGTTCTCCACTGCTGGACGGGCCGTCGGTCCGATTCGTCGTCTCCGCGGGCAGCATGAAGGCTGTTCTCGCGCTCGGCGTGCTCGGGGTCCTACCGCTGTTCGGGTACTCGCTCGATGTGACGCGAGCTGCCGCGTTCCACTTCATGGCCGTCGGTCAGTTGTTCCTGACCTACCCATCCAGACACACGTGGATGCGCCCGTTGCCCAACGGCTATCTCCACGCGGCCGTCATCGCCGGTATCGGCATCCAGTTCGCGGCGGCCTCGCTGCCGTTTTCGTCCGAACTGCTGGGAAACGCCGCGATCCCCGTGGAGCTCTGGGGCGTAGTGTTCGGGGGCGCGCTGCTGGCGTGGGGACTTGCCGAAGCGTGTGCCCGATTCGTTTGGCGGCAGCACGTGAACAAAGGCGGCGAACGATGATCTGGATTCAGTTTCTGGCGACGGCGCTTGTCATCGTCTTCGCAGGGGTGCGTCTCGCTCGGTACGGGGACGTCCTCGGCGAGAAGACAGGGCTCGGCCGAAGTTGGATCGGCGTCGTCCTGCTGGCGGCGACGACGAGCCTCCCCGAACTGTTTACCGGCTTCGGCGCGACCGCGTTGGCCGCACTCCCAAACATCGCGGTCGGGGACGTCCTGGGCAGCTGCATGTTCAACCTGTTGATCCTGTCGCTCATGGACGCCGTGCAGCCAGAGCCGCTCAGTACCCGCGCGCATCAGGGACATGCGCTCTCGGTTGGCTTCGGGCTTGTGCTCATCGGCATCGCCGGACTCGGTCTGGTTGGCGGGATCCGGTTTCCGGCGTTTGGGTGGATCGGGCTGTACACACCAGCGCTCATCGCACTGTATTTCGTGAGCATGCGCGTCATCTTCACGCATGAGCAACACCGGCGTACGCGAGAGATACAGGAAGTGGCGGAAGAACTGCGGTATGCAGACATTCCGCTGCGCGTGGCCGCGCTCCACTATGGCATTGCAGCCGTTGCGGTGGTCGGCGCAGCGCTTTGGCTGCCCCGGCTGGGAGCGGAGCTGGCACGTCAGACCGGACTTGGTGAGGCGTTCGTCGGCAGCCTCTTCATCGCGATCACCACATCACTGCCGGAGATCGCCGTGTCCCTGGCCGCCGTGCGCCTTGGCGCGATCGACCTCGGCATCGGCAACGTGCTCGGCAGCAATCTGTTCAATCTACTGATCCTGGGACTCGATGATGTGTTCTATCGCCACGGTCCGCTGCTCGCGGATGTCGCCCCCAGTCACAGCGTCGCCATCGTGGCGGTCGTCACCATGAATGGCCTCTTTCTCGTCGGACTGACCTACCGAGTCATCACGAAGCGCTTCGCCGTCGCGTGGGACACCGGTGCCATCGCCGCGGTGTATGTCACCGCGGTAAGCCTGGCGTACGTACTGAGGGGGTGATGGGGAATCCGTTCGCCGAGATTGCGCTGGTGCTCCTGGCGGCGGCCCTCGTCGGAGCGATTGGCACGTGGCTCCGTCAACCGCTCATTGTGTCTTTCATCGCTGTCGGAATCCTCGTCGGACCCGCCGGGATCGGTCTCGTCACGCAGCACGATCAGATCGAGCTCCTCGCGAGCATTGGCATCGCGCTGCTGTTGTTCGTGGTCGGCCTCAAGCTCGATTTCCACACTATCAGGACGCTCGGACCGGTGGCGTTGGCCACGGGCATCGGCCAAATCGTCTTTACGTCGGTCATCGGGTTCCTCATCGCCGTGGCCCTCGGAATGGACGCGCTCACCGCAGGCTACGTCGCGGTCGCCCTGACATTCTCGAGCACCATCATCATCGTCAAACTCCTGTCGGATAAACGGGAAATCGACGCGCTGCATGGCCGCATTGCCGTCGGCTTTCTCATCGTGCAGGACCTGGCGGTCATTCTCGCGATGATTGGCATCACCGCGATCGGCGGCGAGCGGACGGCGGAGCAAAGCCTGATCGTCCACGCCGCGACGATCGTGTCCAGGGGCCTCGGGTTCCTGGCCGCCATCGCGATGCTCGCCCTATTCGTCCTGCCGCGCGCGACGACGTTCCTGGCCCGCTCTCCCGAGCTTCTGGCGCTGGCGGGCATTGCCTGGGCCGTCGCGCTGGCGGCGGTCGGTGAGGTCCTCGGGCTCAGCAAGGAAGTCGGCGCGTTTCTGGCCGGCGCGTCGCTGGCCTCAACCCCCTATCGCGAGGCGCTCGGCGGTCGTCTGGTGACGGTTCGGGACTTCCTGCTGCTCTTCTTCTTCATCGATCTCGGCGCGCGGCTGGATCTGTCAATGCTCGGAGCCACGGCGGTCCCTGCCGTCATCTTTTCCGCGTTCGTGCTGATCGGCAATCCCGTCATCGTGATGGTCATCATGGGGGTGATGGGTTATCGCAAGCGAACGAGCTTTCTCGCCGGGCTCACGGTCGCGCAGATCAGCGAGTTCTCGCTGATTCTCGGCGCGCTGGGCGTGAGCGTCGGCCACATCGGACCCGAGACGATGGGCCTGGTGACGACCGTCGGACTGATTACGATCACGCTGTCCACCTACATGATTCTGTACTCGGGCCGACTGTACGAGTCGATCGCGCCGTGGCTCCGCGTCTTCGAGCGCCGCGTACCCTATCGCGAAGGGGACGCCGCGGCAGCACCCGAGGCTGACGTCGTGGTGTTCGGCCTGGGGCGGTACGGCAGCGGTATCGTCCACCATCTCCTGTTGAGACGTCGCCGGGTGATCGGCGTCGATTTCGACCCGGACGCGCTGGCCCGCTGGCGAGCGGAAGGCGTCCCCGTTGTCTATGGCGACGCCAGCGACCCCGAGCTGTTCGACCGCCTGCCGCTTGCCGGCGTGAGCTGGGTGGTCAGCACCGCACCTGACATCGACACCAGCCGGATCTTGGTTCATCACCTTCGGGAACGTCGGTTCCGCGGCAAGGTCGCCGTCGCGCATCGAACGGCGGATGAAGGAGACGCGCATCGAATCGAAGGCGTTGATGTCCTGCTCAGGCCCTACGCCGACGCGGCCGAACAGGCCGTTGACGCCATCACGACGGCGATAGAGCGACTGGGCATCGTCGCGAGTGCTGTGCCTGGTTTGTGCGAAGTACGACTCGGGTCGGCGTCGAAGTGGGCAGGCCATCGCATCGCCGACGTCCCGCTGCGGGGAGAGTTCGGCGCAACCATCCTGGCGGTGAGTCGTGGCGGGCGCAGCTTCTTCAATCCGGGCCCAGGATTTCAGCTGTTCCCTGGGGATCGCGTATTTCTCTCGGGCGAGCCGTCGGCGCTTCGCCGGGCCGCCGAGTATCTCACCAGCGTCGACCACCCAGCCGACGCGGCCGACGAAGGGGCGTTCGCGATTGAAGACGTGCCCGTGCGTACGTTCGTCGGATGGGAGGGAAGAAGCCTCGCGACCCTCGACCTGCCGGGGCGATTCGGCGTTACCGTGCTCGCCATCAACAACGACGACGGCCAGTTGTCGGCGCCGGACCCGCAGCGGCCACTATCGGATTCCGACCGGCTGCTGCTCGCCGGCACGCCAGACGCGCTTCATCGCGTTCGCACGAGCGGCGGGGAGCTAGCGTCAGCGAGCTCGGAGCCATCGCACGGCTGAATCAACGAGCCGCCTCGAACAACGCGGCGAACTTTCGTCGCTGCTCGAGACTGCCGAGCACGAGCAGCACCGCACCTTCGTCGAGGGGCGTCTCGCGCGTGAGCTGTGTCCCGAGCACGTCATCGCGCTCGCTCCCGATGACGCTCATGCCAGTCCTGGAGCCGATTCCCGAATCGACCAGCCGCCGTCCGCTCAACGACGGGGGGACGGGGATCGAGAACAGCTCCACGCCTTCCCCGAGCACCCCGACTCGCCGCCGCGCAGCAGCGACATGACCGCTTCGGCGCCGAGCGTCGTGTAGCTCAGCGCGAAGTCGGCTCCTGCCCGGTGAATCGCTTCGACATTCCGCTCGTGCGTCACGCGGCTGACGATCCGCAGCGATGCATTCAATCGGCGGCAATACACCGCAAGGTAGATGTTCATGGCGTCGTCGTTCGTCGTGAGCAGCACGGACGACACGTGGTCGATGCTGGCGCTGTCGAGCACGCGGCGGTCGGCCGCGTCTCCGGGAAACACACCGGCAACCTCGTCACGCATCTGCTCGAGGGCTGGCCCGTTGCGATCGATGGCATGGACGTCGATGCTTTTTCGCCTCAGCGCGGGGATGGCAGCCTGCCCGACCTTGCCCGCTCCAATCACGAGCACAAGCGCCGCCGGCCGCTTCTCGTCGGGTATTAATGCGTTCAGCGCCGCAATCTGTGCTGCCGTGCCGGCGAGCACGATGACGCGGTCGGACTGGATAACGGAATCGGGAAACGCAGGTCGCAGCTTCCCTCGCTCCCAGAGACCAACCACGCTGGCGCCGGTCGTTTCCCGAAGACGGGTGTCTCGGACGGTGACGCCGGCGAAGACCGTGTCGCGCGGGGGAAGCTCGACGATCTGCAGCCCGCGGTACGCGCCGATCACGTGCGCGCCGCTGCGGCCGGTATGAGGGCGGTTGGCGAGGTACTCGCCGAGCTGATGCTTGAGAGGCAGCACCGTAGTCGCGCCGCTCAACTGCAGGACGTCGATCGAGTCGACTTCGTCCGCGATCGCAGCAATCGGCTATGCTTCTGGCCAACTGCGAAGACACCGTGAACACGAACATCACGCTCACGGTGCGGGAGGTCGCCCCGGCCCAAAGTGGTCATCACGACCAGCGTCCAGTAGAAGCCGGTGATCCACGTGTGCTGCTCGCCTTCGACCCGGCCCTTGATCACATGAAACAGGATGGCGTGCAGCGTGATGACCGCGAGCAGCGTCAAGAGGTACTTGAGCAGCGTGCGGAGATTGGCGCGCGCGTCTCGGTTTCCAATCAAGTACGCCAGCTGGCTGCTGAAGAATTTCACGATGGTCTGTCTAAGTGCGTGGGGGAACTCGATGCTAACATCACACCATCCGCACGGAGACCGTGGCTATCGAGGTCCACGCGCTCGTTCGTCGAGGCGACCGTCCGGCCAACGCGGCGCGACACGACGACGTCGGCACGGACGTGGCGCCCCGACAGGTATGATGGAGCATACGGCGCCAGCCGGTGCTCTCCGCCCTAACCATCGCCGTGCTCGTCTGGTCAGGATTCGCGATTGTGCGCGTCCCGGCCCAGTCGCCCCCTGCGGTCGTCTATGCGATCCCCATCGAAGACGTGATCGACCTGGGCCTGGCGCCATTCCTCGCGCGCACGCTCCGCGAGGCCGAGGAGGCCGGCGCCGCCGCGGTGGTGCTCGACATCAACACCTTCGGCGGCCGGGTTGACGCTGCAGTGGCGATGCGCGACGCGCTGCTGAACTCGCCGGTCAGGACCATCGCCTTCATCAACCAGCGCGCGATGTCCGCCGGCGCGCTCATTGCGCTGGCCTGCAACACGGCGATCATGACGACAGGTGGCACGATCGGCGCGGCCGCGCCGGTCGTGGGCGGCAGGAGCGGCGAGACGCAGCCCGCGGACGAGAAGTCGGTCTCCTATGTGCGGTCGGAATTTCGTGCGACGGCCGAGACCCGGAACCGGCCCGCCGCCATTGCCGAAGCCATGGTCGACGCGGACGTGGAGATCGCGGGCGTGATTGAAAAGGGCAAGCTGCTCACCCTGACGACGTCCCAGGCGCTCGAGCACAAGGTGGCCGATTTGAGCGCGGACACGCTGGCTGCCGCGCTCGCGGCCTCCGGAATCCCGGATGCAGACGCACGGATTGCCCAACAGACCTGGGCTGAAACCCTCGTGCGGTTTCTGACCCACCCGGTCGTGAGCTCGCTGTTGATGACGGTGGGGCTCCTGGGGCCCATCGTGGAGATCCGCACCCCTGGCTTTGCCGTACCCGACACCGTGGGCCTCCTCTCGCTCGGGCTCTTCTTCTGGGGGCACTGGATCGTCCAGCTCGCGGGCTGGGAGGAATCGCTGCTCGTGTCGCTCGGTGTGGTCCTGGTCGCGATCGAGGTGTTCGTGCTGCCGGGGTTCACGGTCGCCGGGCTTGCCGGAATTATCGCGCTCGTGGCCGGGCTCGGGATGACCCTGGTCGGCGCCGGCGCCACGAGCAACGCGATCATCGTTGCGCTCGGCCGCGTCGCTCTCTCAATCCTGGTGGCGATGGCGGCCGCCTTCGCGCTGGTTCGTCTGCTGCCGCGGCTGCCATTCGGCCGGCGCCTCGTGCTCGAGACCGGGATGCAGACCGACCTCGGCTACGTCTCGGCGCCGGAGAGCGACCGCCAGTGGCTCGGGCGAACGGGTACCGCCCTCTCGCCGCTGCGGCCGGCCGGTATCGCGGGGATTGACGGCGCTCGTGTCGATGTCGTCTCCGACGGCGGCTTCATCGAAGCCGGAACCCCCATTCTCGTCACGCGCGTGGACGGCAACCGGATTGTCGTCCGGGCGTCGGCACCGCACCTGGAGGCCCCACATGCCTGAACTCGACCCCACGGCCATAGGCGCCATCGGCCTGCTGGTTCCGGCCGTTGTCCTGTTGATCGTCGTGCTGTACCTCGTCCCGGTCCCGCTCTGGATCGCGGCCTGGTCGTCCGGTGCCTACGTCGGGCTGATGACACTCGCCGGCATGCGCCTCCGCCGGGTGCCTCCGGCGACGATCGTCAACGCCCGGATCAGCGCGGTCAAGGCGGGACTCCAGATTTCGATCGACGACCTCGAAGCGCATTATCTGGCCGGCGGCAATGTCGTGCGCGTCGTCAATGCGCTCATCTCCGCCGACAAGGCCAACATCGAGATGCCCTTCAAGCGCGCGGCGGCGATCGACCTCGCCGGACGCGACGTGCTCGAAGCCGTCAAGATGTCGGTAATCCCGAAGGTCATCCAGACCGCGCGGGTGGCGGCCGTGGCGAAGGACGGGATCCAATTGATTGCCGTCTCGCGCGTGACGGTCCGGACGAACATCGACCGCCTCGTCGGCGGGGCCGGGGAGGAGACGATCATCGCGCGCGTCGGCGAAGGCATGGTGAGCACGATCGGCTCCGCCACCACCCATAAGGACGTGCTCGAAAACCCGGATCACATTTCGAAGAACATCCTCAGCCGCGGCCTGGACGCCGGCACCGCGTACGAGATTCTGTCGATCGATATCGCAGATGTCGACGTCGGCGACAACATTGGCGCCACGCTGCAGATCGATCAGGCGAACGCGGACAAGCAGATCGCGCAGGCGAAAGCCGAGGAGCGCCGTGCGATGGCCGTCGCCCTCGAGCAGGAGATGCGTGCGCGGGTGGTCGAGGCGGAGGCGGAAGTCCCTCGCGCGATGGCCGAGGCGTTCCGCCAGGGCAACCTCGGGATCATGGATTACTACCGCATGAAGAACATTCAGGCCGACTCGTCGATGCGCGAGTCGATTGCCGAAGGTGGTGGCGACGAGTCGACGCCGCCGCGCCGGTGAGGCCCGCCGCCGATCGGGGACCGTTGGCCGATGTCGCTTGAAGGTCTCCTCCTCCTGGCGCTCTTCATCCTGCTGCCGCTCATCGAGCGCATGCTGCGGGCGGCACGCCGTCCGGACGGGGACACGCCGGATCAGGGGGCGGACGTGCCGCGACCTGCGTCCCGGCCCTCGATCCCTCCGCCGACGCCTCAGCGGCAGCCACCCACGGACGCGCCGGTGCCACCGCCGGCCGACATTCCACCGGTGCCGGCCAGCCCCGCGCCACGACGGTCGCCACGCCCTCCGCCCGCCGCCGCGGGTACGCCCCGCGCCCTGCCCAGAGGCAGCCGGGTCGAGGAGCTCCGCGCTCCGCTCGCCCTGCGCCGCGGTGTGGTGCTGACAACTATCCTCGGACCCTGCCGCTCCGTGTCTCCGTACGAGTGGGAGGGCGCGTCTGGAGCAGCCGGGCGAGGTTGACGCCGCTCGAGATCACGCCGATGTGGCTGAAGGCCTGCGGGTAGTTGCCGAGAAACGCCCCGCTTGCCGGATCGATCTGTTCTGGAAGGAGGCCAAGCGGGCCGGCGCGTGCGCACAGCGAGTCGTACAGATCCATGGCCTCGTCGAGGCGGCCCTGCCGCGCGAGGTTCTCCACGAGCCAGAAGCTGCACAGCAGGAACGCTCCCTCGTGCCCCGGCAGTCCATCGGGCGACGCCTCGGGGAGATAGCGATTCAACAGTCCGCCCCCCGCGCCCAGACGCTCCTGGATCGCGTTCGTCGTGGCCACCATGCGCGGATGATCGGCGGGGAGCACCCGCCGCAACGGCAGCGCCAGCAGGCTGGCATCCAGACAGCCGCCGCCCAGGTGTTCGGTGAGCGCTCCGAGCTCCGGATCCCAGGTCTCCTCGACGATGGCGTGCCGGATTCGATCGGCGTCGGCGCGCCACGCGCCGATGTCGCCAGGGAGCCCGAATCGCTCCGCGAGTCGAGCGGCGCGGTCGAGCGCCACGTGGCACATGGCGGCCGAATACGTGAATGGCCGCCCGGCGGTGCGCACCTCCCAGATCCCATGATCCGGCTGCCGCCATTCACGGCGAGCGGCGTCGGTGAGCCGGACGAGTCGGTTCCACAACACGTCGTCGATCGCACCATGGTGCGCGGCCCACTGGTACGCACAGTCCACAATCTCGCCGTAGACGTCGTGCTGCCGCTGCTCAGCCGCGCCGTTACCCCACCGCACCGGCGACGAACGCCGATAGCCTTCGAGCTCCGGATCCGTCCGCTCGGGCCCTGGTAACCGGCCGTCGAGGTCGTAGAGAACGCGCGGCCGGCCGTCGCGCTCCACAGCGGCGAGCACCCAGGCGAGAAACCCCGCGGCCTCGTTCGAGAACCCGATCCGGCGCAGCGCGTACACGGAGAACGCCGCGTCGCGGATCCATGCGTAGCGGTAGTCCCAGTTGCGAACACCGCCGAGCGCCTCCGGCAACGAGGAAGTCGGGGCGGCCACGATGCCGCCGCTCTCGAAGTGATCGAGCAGCTTGAGCGTGATGGCCGAACGCCGGACGGCCGCTGGTTGCGGACCGTCGTAGTCGAAATGCGTCATCCAGCGCCGCCACGCGGCGATCGTCTCCTCCAGGAGCTGTGCGGGGGGGCGCGGCCGGTGACGGCCGCCCGCGTGCGACCAGCGCAGCAGGAAGGAAGCGGTCTCACCCGCGCGCAGCGCGACCATCGACTGCAGCCCCTCGAGAGGAACGGTCGCCGCGAGGTGCAGATCGAGATCCGTGCGCTCCAGGCAGAGGATGCGCAGTCCTCCCGCGGCAGGCTCGGCGCGCGCCGCCCCACGCGGCGCCACGTCGAGCTGAACGCGAGCGGTCCCCTCGAGGGCCATCACGTGCCGGAGCAACTCCTGGCGCCCCATGGACACATCTTCGGTGAGGTCCGCGCCCGAGGTGAGCGTCAGCGCGTCGGTGATTCGGATGAGCGACGAGCGCCCCCACAGCTCCGTCACGAGCACGCCGGTGTCGGCTTCGTAGAACTGCCGTGATTCCACGAGATCGTGCGGTGCCAGCCGAAACGCGCCACCACGCGCGGCGTCGAGCAGACCGGCGAACAGTGGGGGCGAATCGAAGCGCGGCACGCACATCCATGACAGCGCGCCGTCGCGTCCGACCAGCGCGGCGGTGGCGCCATTGCCGATGAGCCCATGATCCGCAATGGGAAGATAGCCGTCGGTCCGTTCGATGGGCATGAACGGCATGTGTTGGGCGGGCACCACGCGAGAACGTTCAGGATACAGACGGCTCGAGGGAACACGAATCACCCGGACGACCGTCCGACGCTGTCGGTATCATGCCAGGACCCTCCTTCGCCAGCGCCGACGCCGCACAGCCGTTCTGTGTGACCGTACCACAACGCTGACGGCGGCGGCGGTGCTCCGGCGTCCCGGAAGGATACGAAGTAGAGTCAGAAACGCGAAGCCAGTCTCTCCGCCACCGGCGTCATCTCCCGGCTCGGATCGACCGCCACGGCACCTTCGTGTGCGAGCCGCCGGCGATGATGGACGCGGTCGAAACGGCGCTCGTCAGCCTCGGCGTCCCGGGCGACTCGATC
>Ga0155950_1028_pt2 | contig 25618 bp, 20 predicted proteins | sample RifCSPlowO2_02_FD_107604 | JGI IMG/M metagenome (GOLD analysis project Ga0155950, IMG submission 107604) | Acidobacteria bacterium RIFCSPLOWO2_02_FULL_67_21
GCGCGGATGACGGCGGCGCAGAAGACGAGGAACTGCATGTTGTCGTGCGGCGTGTCGCCCGGGCCCAGCAGGTTGTTCCCGAACTCATCGGAGAGCGACCAGTTGTTGTGCTTGCCCGACCCGTTGACACCCGCAAACGGCTTCTCGTGCAGGAGGCACTCGAGACCGTACCTCGGCGCCACCCGCTTCAGCGTCTCCATCGTCATCATCTGGTGATCGACGGCAAGGTTGGCATTCTCGAAGACGGGCGCGATCTCGTACTGGCTCGGCGCCACCTCGTTGTGGCGCGTCTTGACCGGCACGCCCACCTTGAAGAGCTCGGTTTCGACCTCGGTCATGCAGGCCAGCACGCGTTCCGGGATGGAGCCGAAGTATTGATCCTCCATCTCCTGGCCCTTCGGGGGCTTGGCGCCGAAGAGCGTCCGGCCGGCGTTGATCAGATCGGGCCGCGCGAAGTAGAAGTTGCGGTCGATGAGGAAGTACTCCTGCTCGGGGCCGCAGGTCGCGAACACGCGCTCGGCGGTCGAGCCGAACAGCTTGAGCACGCGGACCGCCTGCTTCGAGACCGCTTCCATCGAGCGCAGGAGCGGCGTCTTCTTGTCGAGCGCCTCGCCGGTCCAGCTCACAAACGCCGTGGGGATGACGAGCGTGGCGCCGTTGCCGCTGACGTGCAGCCAGGGCGGGCTGGTCGGGTCCCACGCCGTGTAGCCGCGGGCTTCGAAGGTGGAGCGCATGCCGCCCGAGGGGAAGCTCGAGGCGTCGGGCTCGCCTTTGATCAGTTCTTTGCCGCGGAACTCGGTGATCGCGCTCCCGTCGCTCGCCGGCACGAGAAACGAGTCGTGCTTTTCGGCCGTGATCCCGGTCATCGGCTGGAACCAGTGGGTGTAGTGCGTGGCGCCGTGCTCGACGGCCCATTCCTTCAGCGCGGTGGCGACGGCGTCGGCGGTCGCCGCGTCGAGCGGCTCGCCGCGCGTGATCGTCGCGCGCAGCGCGCGATACACGGGCTTGGGCAGGCGCTCCTGCTGAACCTTGTCGTTGAAGACGAGCGAGGCGTACGCCTCGATAGCTTTCGACGGGGTTGCCGAGGTACGGCCCTCGTTGATCGACCAGTCGCGGATACTCCGGGCGGCTTCGAACAGTGCTGCTGATCCCATAGTGACGACTATCCTTTCGCGTTTGGGGGTGGAGGCGCCGTGGAGGGGCGACCCTGTGTGGCTTCCGATTATGCGCGAAACGGCGTGCCCTGGCAATCGCCATTGACCGATCTACATCAACATATGTAGATTTATAGATACGATGCAGCGCGTTTCGGCCCTCTTTCGCCTTCTGGCCGACCCCACCCGGCTCCGCCTCCTGCGCGTCCTCTCGCACGATCGGTTCAACGTGAGCGAGCTGACGGGGATTCTCGGGGTGGCGCAGTCGGGCGTGTCGCGCCATCTGGGCCTTCTCAAGGAGGCGGGGCTCGTGACCGAAGCGCGCGAGGGCGGATACGTCTACTACCAGCTCGCCGACGGCCCCTCTACGGGTTCGGGGTCGCTGCGGACGCTGCTCGACGAGCAGTTCGCCGAATCGGAGGCCGATCCCGCCGTCCGCCAGGACGAGAGCCGCCTCCAGGAGGTCCTGCGCCACCGCAAGGAGAATTTCGAGACGCACGGCGACATCCGGCAGCTCGTTCCCGGCCGGAGCTGGGCGGCCTGGGCGCGGGCGCTCGGCCACCTGCTGCCGGCGCTGGACGTGGCCGACATCGGGTGCGGCGAGGGCTATCTCACGGTCGAAACCGCCCGGTGGGCGCGGTCGGTGGTCGGCATCGACCGCTCGGACGAGGTCCTGGAACGCGCGAAGGCGCTGGCCGCCCGCCGGCGCGTCAGCAACGTGCAGTGGAAGAAGGGGGACCTCGCCCACCTGCCGCTCCACGATGCCTCGGTCGATATCGCGCTCCTGTCGCAGGCGCTTCATCACGCCGTGGAGCCCGAGGACGCGCTGGCCGAAGTCGTCCGCGTCCTCCGGCCGGGCGGCCGCGTCCTGGTGCTCGACCTGCGCCGCCACGATCAGAAGTGGGTCAGTTCCCGCTTTGGCGACAAGTGGCTCGGCTTTACCGACGCCGAGCTGGAGAAGCTCCTCCGCGAGGCCGGACTGCGGGAGCTCCGCGTGCAGGTTGGCGCCAGGCAGGCGCGCGACCCCTTCGTGGTGCTGATCGCCTCCGGTACCAAACCCCAAATCCCAAAAGCCAAATCCCAACACCGATGACTGTCACCGACCGCCTGCAGCACCTCCTCGCCACGCGCATCCTGATCCTCGACGGCGCGATGGGCACCATGATCCAGCGCCGGAAGCTCGTCGAAGCCGACTTCCGCGGCGATCGGTTCCACGACCATCCGCGCGATCTCAAGGGGAACGGCGACGTGCTCTGCCTGACGCGCCCCGATGTCATCGGGGACATCCACCGCGAGTACCTCGCGGCGGGGGCCGACCTCGTCGAGACCAACACCTTCAGCAGCACGGCCATCGCCCAGGCCGACTATGGCCTCGAGACGCTGGCGTACGAGCTGAACGTGGAGGGCGCCCGCGTCGCGCGCGCCGCCGCCGACGAGTGGACGCGCCGAACCCCCGATCGCCCCCGCTTCGTGGCGGGCGCGATGGGACCGACGAATCGGACGCTGTCGATCTCCCCGGACGTGAACAACCCCGCGCTCCGGGCGGTCACGTTCGACCAGCTGCGCGACGCCTACCGCGACCAGGTCCGCGGCCTCATCGACGGCGGCGCCCACTTGCTCCTCATCGAGACCATCTTCGACACGCTCAACGCCAAATCGGCGATCGCGGCGGCGCTCGACGTCTTCGACGAACGGGGAGTCGAACTGCCGCTGATGATCTCGGCGACGATCACGGACCGCAGCGGGCGCACGCTGTCAGGCCAGACGCTGGACGCCTTCTACGTGTCCATCCGCCATGCGCGGCCGTTCAGCGTCGGCCTGAACTGCGCGCTCGGCGCGGAGCAGATGCGCCCGTACCTGGCCGAGCTCGCCCGCATTGCCGAGTGCTACGTCACCTGCTATCCGAACGCCGGGCTCCCGAATGCGTTCGGCGAGTACGACGAGCTCCCGCCCGACACGGCGCGACTGCTGCACGACTTCGCCCACTCAGGATTCGTCAACATCCTGGGCGGCTGCTGCGGCACCACACCGGACCATATCCGCGCGGTCGCGGCGGCGGTCACAGATCTTCCGCCGCGACCGGTGTCACATCCCAAATCCCACATCTCCGCCTACGCCACGGGCTCCGGCGAGACCTCGCCGAAGCAACGCGAAGGCGGGCCACATCCCAACGGGTTTACGCAGCTCGCAGGCCTCGAGACGCTCGCCATCCGCCCCGACAGCAACTTCATCATGATCGGCGAACGGACCAACGTGACCGGATCGCGGCGCTTCGCGCGGCTGATTACGTCCGGCCGGTTCATGGACGCCGCCGAGGTGGCGCTCGATCAGGTGCGGGGCGGCGCCAACATCCTCGACGTCAACATGGATGAAGGCATGCTCGACTCGGAAGCCGCCATGACGACGTTCCTGAACATCATTGCGACCGAGCCGGAGATCGCGCGGCTGCCGATCATGATCGACAGCTCGAAATGGTCGGTGCTCGAGGCGGGCCTCAAGTGCATCCAGGGCAAGGGGATCGTCAACTCGCTGAGCCTGAAGGAAGGCGAAGAGGATTTCCTCCACAAGGCGCGCACCGTGCGCCGGTACGGCGCCGCCGCGGTGATCATGGCGTTCGACGAGCGCGGCCAGGCCGATACCGTCGCGCGCAAGGTCGAGATCTGCCAGCGGGCCTACCGGCTGCTCGTCGACCGGGCCGGTTTCGATCCGCTCGACATCATCTTCGACCCCAACATCCTGGCAATCGCCACCGGCCTCGAAGAGCACAACGAGTACGGCATCAACTTCATCGAAGCGGCCCGCGTCATCAAGGCGACCTGTCCGGGCGTCAAGGTGAGCGGCGGCGTCAGCAATCTCTCGTTCTCGTTCCGCGGCAACGATCTGGTCCGGGAAGCCATCCACTCCGCGTTCCTGTACCACGCGATCCGCGCGGGACTCGACATGGGCATCGTCAACGCCGGCCAGCTCGCGGTCTACGAGGACATTCCGAAGGATCTGCTGGAGCACGTCGAGGACGTCATCTTCAATCGCCGCCCCGACGCGACCGAGCGGCTCGTACAGTTCGCCGAACGCGTCAAGGGCTCGGCGGCGCGGAAGGAACAGGACCTCTCGTGGCGCGCCGGCACGGTCCGGGAGCGGCTGGCGCACGCGCTGGTGCACGGCGTGATTGATTTCCTCGAGGAGGACGTGGAGGAAGCGCGCCGCACGCTGCCGCGCCCGCTCGACGTCATCGAAGGGCCGCTGATGGACGGGATGAAGACCGTCGGCGACCTGTTCGGCGCCGGCAAGATGTTTCTGCCGCAGGTGGTCAAGAGCGCCCGCGCGATGAAGAAGGCGGTCGCCTACCTGCTGCCCTTCATGGAGGAGGAGAAGGCGCGGACCGGCGCCGCGAGCCGTTCGCCCGGCAAGGTGGTGCTCGCCACGGTGAAGGGCGACGTCCACGACATCGGCAAGAACATCGTCTCGGTCGTCCTCGGCTGCAACAGTTACGAAGTCGTCGACCTGGGGGTGATGGTCCCGGCCGATCGCATCCTGCAGGCCGCCGTCGACGAGCAGGCCGATCTCGTTGGGCTCAGCGGCCTCATCACGCCGTCGCTCGACGAGATGGTGTTCGTCGCGCGCGAGATGAAGCGGCGCGGCATGACGATGCCGCTGCTCATCGGCGGGGCGACCACGAGCCGGCAGCACACGGCCGTGAAGATCGCGCCCGAGTTCGGCGAGCCGGTCGTCCACGTCCTCGACGCCTCGCGGGCGGTCGACGTGGTCTCCAGCCTCCTGAGCCCGGCCCAGAAGCCGGCGTTCACGGAGGCACACCGCGTCGAGCAGGACCGGATCCGGCAGCAGCATGCCGCGCTCAAGCACCGGCCGCTGCTCCCCTGGCCCGCCGCGCAGGCCAACCGGCTGCGCCTCGACTGGTCGCCTGACGCGGTCGCACGCCCGCAGTTCACCGGCCTGCGCACGCTGGACGACGTGCGGCTGGAGGAGCTGGTGGAGTACATCGACTGGACGTTCTTCTTCGCTGCGTGGGAGCTGAAGGGGCGCTTCCCTGCCATCCTCGACCACCCGCAGTACGGTCAGGCGGCGCGCGAGCTCTACGACCACGCGCGCACGCTGCTCGATCGCATCGTCAGGGACCGGCTTCTCGCGCCAAAGGGGGTCTACGGCTTCTGGCCCGCCAACGCAGACGGAGAAGACGTCGTCGTCTACGATCCGCGTCAATTCCCAACCCCCAAAGAGCCAACTCACAACTTGGGAGTTGTGGAGTTGGGCGTTGGGAGTTCCGCTGAGCTCGTTCGTTTCAATATGCTGCGCCAGCAGGAGCAGATGCCGCAGGGGACGCCGAATCTCTCGCTGGCCGACTTCGTCGCGCCACGCGAGAGCGGCATCGAAGACTTCGTGGGCGCGTTTGCGGCAACCGCCGGACACGGCGCCGACGAGCTCGTGGCGGCGTTCGAGCGCGACCATGACGACTACCACGCGATCATGGTCAAGGCGCTGGCCGACCGGCTGGCCGAGGCGTTCGCCGAGTACCTGCACGCGCGCGCCCGTCGCGAGTGGGGCTACGGCGCGGACGAGCATCTGACCCGCGACGACCTCATCGCGGAGCGGTACCAGGGGATCCGGCCGGCGTTCGGGTACCCGGCGTGCCCGGACCACACCGAGAAGCGAAAGCTCTTTGCGCTCCTTGACGCCGGGCGCGCCGGCATGGCGCTCACCGAGAGCTTCGCCATGACGCCGGCGGCCTCGGTGAGCGGCTTGTACCTGGCGCATCCCGCGGCGCGGTATTTCAGCGTCGGACGGATCGGGCGCGATCAGATCGAGGCCTACGCGGCGCGCAAGGGCGAGAGCGTGGCGGTCGTGGAACGATGGCTGTCGCCGAATCTGGCGTATGAGCTCGTTCAGTGAACCTGCGCCAGATGAATCAGGTACCGTTCGCCGTTTTGGTTGATGGAGACGCGGACGAATTCATCGCCGCGCAGCCGCTCCACGCGCGGCCGCGGGGTGCGGCCCCCGCTGGTGCCGACAGCCACGTCCCCAGTCGGTATCACCTCGGCAAAGTCGCGCGCGACGACGATACCCTTCGCCACGAACTCGACTTCCTGCCCGGCATCATGGGACTGCCCGGGCAGCGGCTCCAGGTGCGTGCCTGTGAGCCGAATCTCATACGTGCCCGGATCCAGCTGCACGCCGCCGGCCATCACCGGCAGCGGCAGGTCGACGGTACCGAGCGAGGCCTGCGGATGATGGGCCGACAGGGGCGCGGCCGCAACCAGGACGGCAAGTAGGAAGCCCAAGTAGAGTGCTTTGGACATGGCTCACCTCGACGCAGAACTAAGCAAGCGACATACCTGATCTAGCATGGAGGGGACGGAACGCCTTTGGAGTATCTGATCAAGCAGTACCCGCTCGAGGGCGGCGCGCTGGAAATCCAGTACATCGAGGAGTATTTCGGCGAGTTTCCCCGCAAGAAGACCGCCGATGAGATCACCCGGCGGCTGCAGGATCGCGAGTTCCTCATCCTGATGGCCGAAGCGCCGCTTGCCGACGATCCCGGCACGATCGTGCCGGTATCGTTCAAGGTAGTCCATGAGCTGCGGGCGGCCGAGTCCGAGCCGAAGCTGAGGGATCTGATCGACCGGCTGCGCGGCTGCGTGCGCTTCGACGGCCGGAAAGTGCTCTACAGCTGGATCGGCGGCACGCGGCGCGACTGGCGCGGCCAGGGGCACTTTCGCGCGCTCACCGAGGAGTCGGAAGCCTGGGCCCACGCGTGCGGCTTCCACGAAGTGGTCGTCAAGACGAAGAACCGGTACTACGACATGCGCGGGACGCTCGATCAGCTCGAGTTCGACGTCGTCAAGTACGAGGCGAACCCGGCGGACAACCGCGAGTCGAAGGTCTACCTGAGCAAGCAGCTCACATCCGACGTCGTGCGCAGCCACCGAAGCGCCCGCACCGTCGTCCACGCGCACTGACGATGGACCGTCTCGGACCGCCGGCGGTCGTCACGATCAGCGACCTCCGGCGCCTGGCACGGCGCCGCCTGCCGCGAGTGGTCTTCGACTACATCGACGGCGGGGCCGAACAGGAGGTGACGCTCCGCGAGAACTGCCGCGTCTTCGAGGACGTGACCTTCCGTCCCAGACAGGCGGTGGCCACTCCGCGCTGCGATCTCAGCACCTCGGTACTGGGGACGCCCGTGAGCCTTCCCTTTCTGCTGGCACCGATCGGCAGCAGCCGGATGTTCTATCCACGCGCCGAGGAGGCCGCGGCCCGCGAAGCGGGCGCGGCGGGCACGATCTACATCCTGTCGACGCTTTCCGGCTGCCGGCTGGAAGATGTGAAGCAGGCAACCGCCCGACCGGCCTGGTATCAGCTCTACCTGGTGGGCGGGCGCGACGCGGCCCGGGCCGGCATTGCCCGGGCGAAGGCGGCCGGCTACTCGGCGCTCGTTGTCACGATCGATACGCCGGTGGCCGGCATGCGCGAGCGCGACGTGCGGAATGGCGCCCGGGAGCTCGTCGCCGGCGGCACGGCCATGCTGCCCCACCTGTGGCAGCTGGCTGCCCACCCCCGCTGGTTGCTCGACTTCCTTCGCGACGGCGGGCTCATGGAGTTTCCGAACGTCATCCAGGCGCCACACGATTCGGAGCGGGACGGCAGGCCGCTCCCCTATCTGGAAGTCGGCGCCGCGCTCGAGCAGACCACCGTCACCTGGGACGATCTGGACTGGATTCGCGACGCGTGGGGCGGGCCGCTGCTCGTGAAGGGAGTGCTGACCGGTGAAGATGCCGAGCGGGCCGTCCGCGCGGGCGTGGCCGGCATCATCGTCTCGAACCATGGCGCCCGCCAGCTGGACGGCGTGTCGGCAACGCTCCGGGCCCTGCCGGAAGTCGTGCGCGCCGTCGGCGGCCGCACCGAGGTCCTCGTCGACGGCGGCATCCGCCGTGGCAGCGACATCGTCAAGGCGCTCTGCCTCGGCGCGCGTGCCGTGCTGATCGGCCGCGCCTACGCCTACGGCCTGGGAGCGGCGGGTGGCGCGGGGGTGACGCGTGCGATTGAGATTCTGCGGAGCGACCTGATCCGGACGCTCAAGCTGCTCGGCTGCGCATCGGTCCGCGAGCTCAATCGATCATTCGTGGACGTGCCACGCTCATGGGACCGTGAGCACGATCTTTCCGATGTGCTCACCTGACTCCATCAGCCGATGCGCCGCGGCCGCCTCCGCGAGCGGAAATGTCCGGTAGACGACCGGTGCCACACGGCCGCTTTCGAGGAGCGGCCATACTTCGCGCCGCAGCGCCGCCGCAATGGCACCCTTTTCCTCGACGCTGCGGCTGCGCAGCGTCGACCCGGTGATCGTCAGCCACCGCCGGAGCACCTGTCCCAGATCGACGGTACTCGACGTCCCCTTCCCCATCAGTCCAATCACGACAAGGCGGCCATCGTGGGCGAGCGATTCGAGGTTCCGCGTGAAGTACTCCGCGCCGATGATGTCGAGGATCGCGTCCACGCCCCGGCCGCCGGTCTGCTCGCGCACGACCGCCGCGAAATCCTCGGTTCGGTAGTTGATGCCCCGCGCCGCCCCGAGCTTCTCGCAGGCGCGGCATTTCTCGTCGGACCCGGCGGTGGCGAAGACGCGCGCGCCTCTGGCGGCGGCCAGCTGAATCGCGGTGGTGCCGATGCCGCTGGTGCCGCCGTGCACGAGAAATGATTCGTCCGCCTGGAGACGGCCGCGCTCGAATACGTTGGTCCAGACGGTAAAGAACGTTTCTGGAACGGCTGCCGCCGCCACGATGTCGAGCGGCGAGGGGATCGGCAGGCACTGCGCCGCCGGTGCCACGCACTTCGTGGCGTAGCCGCCGCCGCTCAAAAGTGCACATACGCGGTCGCCGACGCGCCAGCTGGTGACGCCTGCGCCTACGGCTTCGACCGTCCCGGCGACCTCGAGCCCCGGCAGGTCGCTTGCGCCTTCGGGCGGCGGATACCGGCCGCGGCGCTGCAGCACGTCCGGCCGGTTGATGCCGGCGGCCGAAACCGCAATCAGGACCTCGCCCGCCGCGGGCCGCGGATCCGGACGCTCAACAAGCCTCAACACCTCAGGTCCACCCGGCTCCGCGATCTCTACGCACTGCATCTCAGCGGGGGCTCCTTACTTTGGGACTTGGGACTTGGGATTTGGGATTTGACACTCGCTCTTGTACCGCTCCCTGATCGTCGGGATGAGGTACTCCTCGAAGGCGCCCGCGAAATCGTAGCGGGGCGCGAACGCCCAGTCGCGGCGCGCGGCGGAATCATCCACGTCGGCCGGCCAGGAGTCGACGATGCGCTGGCGCTTCTCATCGGTGTTCCACTGGACCGATGCGCGCGGGAACGCCCGCGTCACCACCTGGCAGATCTCGTCGGCGGTGGGGCTGAAGGCGGTCAGGTTGTAGGCCGTCCGGAAGAGCCGCTCGCGCGACGCCGACGCGAGCCGCAGCAGCGCGTCGATCGCATCGGGCATCACCATGAACGGGATGCGGGTGTCGGGCCGCACGAAGCAGGCATAGGCCTGTCCGCGGGCCGCGGCGTGGATCATCTCCGGCGCGTAATCAGAGGTGCCCCCGGAGGGCACCGTCAGCGCCGAAATCAGCCCGGGAAACCGCACGCAGCGGAAATCAACGCGCCCGGCCGGTGGATCGGCCGCCAGCTGCTTGTAGTGGCGTGCGTAGTACCGGCCCAGATGCTCGCAGTACAGCTTGTTGCATCCGTACATCGTCGTCGGCGCGTTCCACTCGTCCTCGCGGACGCGCCGGGCCCGCATTTTTGTTTCGAGATCCGGCAGCCCGTAGGCCGCAATGGATGACGGGTAGACGAACACGACCGGCCGGCCGTGGGATTCGCCCTCGTGATGCGAGAACTCGAGCAGGTTGAGCGTGCCGTCGACGTTCACCTGGTGTGCGGAGATCGGCGTGAACTCGGCGCGCGTCGACAGCAGCGCCGCCAGATGGAACACCAGGTCAATCTCGAACTCCGCGAGAATCCGCTCGAGAAGCCCGCGGTCGGTGATCGATCCGGTGAACTCGCGGCGCACGAGGCCGGCGAGCGACGGCTCGAGCGGCGCGATGTCGAGTGTGACGATCGAGCGCTGCTCGGCGGCCAGCCGGGTCAGCAGGCCGTGGCCGATTTCGCCGTTGGCGCCGGTGACGAGGACCGAAGAAGCGCGCATGATTGAATTTGCGAATCTTCGTATTTACGAATTGACGAATTCCATCGTGAGCTCAAATTCGTAAATTCGTCAATTCGTCAATTCGTCAATTCACTGTGAGTCTTCATCCAGCAGATCACCTAGACCACCAAGAATCGACCCGCCCTCGCGGCGGCTGCCGCCCGCGGCGGGCGCCGCCTTGTAGATGCGGTCGGCTTTCCACCCTGATTGGTGAACACAGTCATGAACAGGTTCATTCCCGTACGCCGCGAAGGGCCTGTCGATCGGCATCGCGTTTCAGCTGCGGAAGTCCACTTCGTACTGCTGTGGCATTCGTCTCCCCGTCAGGCGGGTCTCAAGACCGGCCTCTACGACCGTTCGACCCCGCGTCGAGCCCTGTGTCGTAGAGGCGGACCTTCAGGTCCGCCTTCCTCCTACAGCGCCGTCCTCACCCGCGGCGGCGGCAACACCGGCTTCTCCGGCTCGGGCGTGAAATCCTCCCCCGGATTGATGAACCGGTCGGCCTCGAACCGGTACTGCTTGTCGTGCAGCTGCCGGTACCGCCCGTTCAGCGCGAGCAGCTCGGCATGCGTGCCGCGCTCGACGATCTGGCCCGCCTCGAGCACCAGAATCTGATCCGCGCTGCGGATCGTCGACAGGCGGTGCGCGATCACGAACGTCGTCCGGCCGGCGCGGAGCTGACGGAGGCCGTCCTGGATCATCTGCTCGCTCTCGCTGTCGAGGCTCGACGTCGCCTCGTCCAGGATCAGGATGCGGGGATTGGCGAGAATGGCGCGGGCGATCGACACGCGCTGCCGCTGCCCCCCGGAGAGCTTGATGCCACGCTCGCCGACGATCGTCTGGTACCCGTCCGGAAAGCGCGCGACGAACTCGTCGCAGTGCGCAATGCGGCACGCCTCCATGATCTCCTCGAGCGACGCCCCGGGCCTGGCATAGCCGACGTTCGCGGCGATCGTGCCGTCGAAGAGGAAATTATCCTGCAGGACCGAGGCGAGCTGCTCGCGGTACTCCACGAGCTTGAGGCCCGCCAGGTCCCGCCCGTCGATCAGCACGCGCCCGTTCTTCGGACGGTTGAAGGCCATGACGAGGCTGATGAGCGTGCTCTTGCCCGAGCCGCTCGACCCGACAAGCGCCGTGGTGGTACCCGGTGCCGCGCGGAACGAGATACCGTGCAGCACGGGCTGGCCGGGGTTGTACTCGAACCAGACATCCTCGAATGTGACCTCGCCGCCGATCGATCCGACGCGCGCCCGGGCGGCGTCCTGGTCGGTCTCCGTCGGCACGTCGAGAATCTCGCGGATCCGATCGAGCCCGGCGAACGCCTCCGTGATTTGCGTCCCGATCGAGGCGATCGACACGAGCGGCGCCGCCACCAGGCCGATGAAGAAGACGTACATGATCAGATCGCCCAGCGTCATCTCGCCCGCGATGATCGCGCGTCCGCCGAGCCAGATCATCAGCACGCCGATGATGCCGACGACGACCGTGCTGCCGGCCGTGGTGGCGGATACGCCGGTCATCGATTTCGCCACGTTCCGGAACAGGCGGTGCGCGCCCCTGGCAAAGATGATCTCCTCGCGCCGCTCGGCCGTGTACGACTTCACGACCCGGATGCCGCCGATCGCCTCGGTCAGGCGGCCGGTGACTTCCGCGTTGATCTTGCCGCGCTCGCGGAAGAGCGGCCGCAGGGTTCTGAACGCGTAGGCCATCCCGCTGCCGAACGCGCCCAGCACGAGCAGTGTCACCACCGTCAGGCGCCAGTTGAGCCAGAGGAGCACGCCCATGCCCATCACCGCGGTCACCAGCCCGCCCACCAGCTGCACGAGGCCGGTGCCCACCAGATTCCGGATGCCCTCGGCGTCGATCATGATGCGCGAGACGAGCACCCCGGTCTGCGTGGAGTCGAAGTACGCGACCGGCAGCCGCATGATCCGCGCCTGGACGCGCTTGCGCATCTCGGTGATCGCCCGCTGGGCCGCCACGCCGAGGATCTGGGAGAGCGAAAAGGCGGTAATGGCCTGCACGACCGTCGCCGCGCCGGCGGCCAGCGCAATCGGGAGCAGGAGATCGGTCCGGCTCCGCCCGATGACCTCGTCGATGAGCCACTTCGATGAGGCGGGCAGCACGAGCCCGGCGAGCCGTCCGACGAGCATCAGCGCCAGCCCGAGCAGCAGGCGGCGGCGGTGCCCCCACAGCAGCTCACGGGCCTCGCGCCAGGCGTCCGAGGCCGAGACGCGCTTCTTGGCCGGCGTCTCGGGCCCGAGCGTGCCGACAAGGCTGCGCCCCGAGCGCTCGCCGGTGTGCATCATCCGTGGGTTCAGGTGTGCCATGTAGAATCAGAGACTGACATGAGCGATACGACAACGCGCGGAATCCGGATCCTGGTCAAGAGCACGTATCTGCCGGAGCGCAGCTCGCCGCGCGACGGCCAGTATCTCTTTGCCTACCACATCAAGATCTCGAACGTCGGCAGCGAAACCGCGCAGCTCATCTCGCGCGAATGGATCATCACCAGCGCCGACGGCGATGTGGAGCGCGTCAAGGGCCCCGGCGTCGTCGGTGAGCAGCCGGTCCTCACGCCGGGCGCCTCGTTCGAATACACGAGCTATTGTCCGCTGAAAACCTCCGTCGGATCGATGCAGGGCAGCTACCAGATGATGACGGCCGACGGCGAGAAGTTCGATGCCGAGATCGCCCCGTTCACGCTGGCCGCTCCGCACGCGCTGCACTAGCACCTTGGAATTTGGGCCCGCCTTCGCGAAGCTTCGGCGAGGTCTCGCCGGAGCCTTGGCGTAGGCGGACTTTGGGATTTGACACGTTGTCAGTCCAGGTGTCCTCGCTCTGAATCGCCCATCTCCACCTTCCCTGACGGGAAGTACTCACGCCAGCGCCGGCTGACGAGCTGCGCCACATCGTCCCGGCAGGTCAGCTCCTTCGGAAAACCCGGCTTCAGGCGCGCATCGATGACGATCGGCGCGCGGTACGCCACGTGGTTGCGGACGATCCGGCGGCCGGCCGCGTGGATGTCGGCCGCCGGCTCGAACCGCGTAAACGTCGTCCACAGGAAATTCATGGGGCTGGCGGCGGCGCGGGCCGGCTCGTCTGTCACGACCACGAGCGGCCAGCTCTCGAACGCGCGATCGCCGGCGATCCGTTCCGCAAACCCCGGCTCCGCCGCAAACGCCGGCCCGCCCGCAATCAGACATCCACCACAGAAGACGCGCACGTCGGTCACCCCGGCCGGCGGGATGCCGGAGAACTGCCGCGGCAGCTCGCGCACAGGCTCGCCCAGACCGAGCCACACGCCCTTGGACCCTTCGTTGACGGCCGGTCCCGTGTAGTCGAGCGTGTCCATCGAGAGGTTCGAGAACACGTACAGATCGGTCTCGGGGTTGGTGCGCGCCAGGATGTGCTCGAGCGTCGCGGTAAAGTTGCGGACGTCGACGTACCGATCGGTCACGAGCAGAAACTTCGTCAGCGACAGCTGCCCCTCGCCGAGAATCCGGAATGCGCTGGCCATCGCCTCGCGCTTGTAGCGCTGCCTGACCACGGCGGCGGCCAGCGAGTGATATCCGGTCTCGCCGTACGACCAGAGCCGCTCCACCGCGGGCATGGCGACGGGAAAGAGCGGCGAGAGCAGGTCCTGGAGCAGGTCGCCGATGAAGAAGTCTTCCTGCCGCGGCTTCCCCACCACGGTGGCCGGATAGATCGCATCGCCGCGATGCGCCACTCGCTGCACCTCGAAGACCGGGTAGTCGTGCTGCAGCGAGTAGTAGCCGTAGTGATCGCCGAACGGTCCCTCCGGCTGGCGGACGTGCGGCGGCACCTCGCCGATCAGCGCGAACTCGGCAGTGGCGATCAGCGGGTGTGCCCCGTGGCCACGCACCTGCGGCAGGCGCTCCCCGGCAATCAGCGACGCGAGCAGCAGCTCCGGCACGTTCTCCGGCAGCGGCGCGACCGCGGAGAGGATCAGCGCGGGGGGGCCTCCGAGGAACACCGTCGCCGGCAACCGCTGGCCGCGCGCTTCGGCGACCGCGTAGTGGAAGCCGCCGCCCTTGCCGATCTGCCAGTGCATGCCGGTCGTCCGCGGCCCGTGTGTCTGCATCCGGTACATGCCGAGGTTGCCTGCCCCGCCGGAGCTCTGCGAAGGCGGGTGGCCGCGGCGGTCGGGGTGGCTGGTGTAGACGAGCGGCAACGTGATGAACGGGCCGCCGTCTTCCGGCCAGCAGGTCAGCACCGGCAGGCGGTCGAGCCGTACCTGAGACGTGACCACCTCGGCGACCGGCCCCTTGGGAACCCGGCGCGTGCCGACCTTGAGCAGATCGAGCGCCACGTCGCGTGCGCCCCAGAGCGCCGACGGGGTCGGCGGCAGGATCGTCTCGATCAGCTCGACCAGGCGCCGGACGAGGCGCATCGGCCGCTCGCCGAATGCCAGCTCGGCGCGCCGGGCGGTTCCAAACAGATTGCTGACGAGGCGAAAATCTGACCCTGCGACGTTGGTGAAGAGCAGCGCCGGTCCGCCGGCGGCGACGACGCGCCGGTGGATCTCGGCCACCTCCAGGTTCGCGCTGACCGGCGCCTCCACCGTGATGAGGTCCTCGTCGCGGCGGAGGCGGTCGATGAAGGTGCGCAGGTCAGAGAAAATGGGGTCGGGAGTCATTTTCAGGCCGAGTGTCCTCCGAAAATGACTCCCGACCCCATTTTCCCCATTTACTTCTCGGCGTCCGCGCTGGGGCCGTAGATGTTCGGCACTTTCGAGCCGAGCGGGCGCAGATACGCCGCCAGCTGCCCGCGGTGGTGGATGCTGTGGTTGTTGGCGAACACCACGAAGTTGACGCGCGGCATCTTCATCATGCCGAAAAAGTCGATCGTCTCGGCCATCTTGTCGGCCGGCAGCGCGCGCAGCGCCTTCAGCTTCTCCGGGAAGGTCTTCTGGTAGAACGCCACGACGTCGGCGACCGTCTTGAACTGCGACTCGGCCTGCTTGGCGGCCGTCTCATCCCAGACGAACTTGCCCGCGATGATGCTGTCGATGAACCAGACGTCGGCCGTGGCGATATGCGTGGCCAGCTCCCACGCCGAACGCGACTTTGCATCCGGCTTGTAGCTCCGGTTGTCGTCCTTGACGGCGCCGAGCACCTCGCACGTGGCGCGGAGCTCCCCTTCCCACATCCCGGCAACCATGTCGGCTGCCGCCTTGGCCTGTTCTGGATTCATCGCGTCCTCCTTCAGGCGGACCTGACGGTCCGCCTCTACGTTCATCGCGTCAGTTTCCGGTACTTGATCCGGTGCGGCCGGTCGGCTTCGGCGCCGAGACGGCGTTTCCGATCCGCTTCATAATCCTGGTAGTTGCCCTCGAACCAGACCACGCAACTGTCGCCTTCGAACGCCAGCATGTGCGTGGCGATGCGGTCGAGAAACCAGCGATCGTGGCTGATGACGACCGCGCAGCCGGCGTAGTTGACGAGCGCCTCCTCGAGCGCCCGCAGCGTGTCGACGTCGAGGTCGTTGGTCGGCTCGTCGAGGAGCAGCAGGTTCGAGCCGCGCTGCAGGAGCTTGGCCAGGTGCACACGGTTGCGCTCGCCGCCCGACAGGGCGCCGACCTTCCGCTGCTGCTGTGCCCCCTTGAAGTTGAACCAGGAGACGTACGCGCGCGACGGCACCGCCCGCTTGCCGATCTGCAGCTCGTCCTCGCCGCCCGAAATCTCCTCCCACACGCTCTTGTTGGGCGACAGCGCATCCCGGCTCTGGTCGACGTAGCCGACCGCGACGGTCTCTCCAAGACGCAGGGTCCCGGCGTCGGGCTTCTCCTGCCCGGTCATCATCCTGACGAGCGTCGTCTTGCCGGCGCCGTTCGGCCCGATCACGCCGACGATGCCGCCGCGCGGAAGCGTGAAGGTGAGATCGTCGATGAGCAGCAGGTCGCCGTAGGCCTTGCGGATTCCGCGCGCCTCGACCACCGTGTCGCCCAGCCGCGGACCCGGCGGAATGTAGATCTCGACCTGCTCGATCTTCTGCGCCGTGTCTTCGTTGAGGAGCTGCTCGTAGGCGTTGAGGCGCGCCTTCCCTTTTGACTGCCGCGCGCGCGGCGACATCCGGATCCACTCCAGCTCGCGCTCGAGCGTCTTCTGCCGCTTGCTCTCGGACTTCTCCTCCTGCGCGAGCCGCTGCTGCTTCTGCTCGAGCCAGGACGAGTAGTTGCCCTTCCATGGGATCCCGGAGCCGCGATCGAGCTCGAGGATCCATTCGGCCACGTTGTCGAGAAAGTACCGGTCGTGCGTCACGGCCACGACGGTGCCCTTGTAGTCCTTGAGGAAGCGCTCGAGCCACGCCACCGATTCCGCGTCGAGATGGTTCGTCGGCTCATCGAGCAGCAGCAGATCGGGCGATCTGAGCAGCAGCCGGCAGAGGGCCACGCGCCGTCGCTCGCCGCCCGAGAGCGTCGTCACATCGGCGTCCGGCGGCGGACACCGGAGGGCGTCCATCGCCAGCTCGAGCTGCGAGTCGACGTCCCAGGCGTTCACGGCGTCGATGCGGTCCTGGAGCCGGCCCTGCTCCTCGAGGAGCTTGTCCATCTGCTCGGGCGTCATCTCCTCGCCGAGCTTCATGTTCAGCTCGTCATACCGCTCGAGCAGCGCCTTGATCCCGGCCACGCCCTCTTCCACGTTGCCGAGCACGGTCTTGGACGCGTCGAGGCGGGGCTCCTGCGGGAGGAAGCCGACGGAGATCCCGTCGGCCGGGAACGCCTCACCGATGAACTCGGTGTCCTCGCCGGCCATGATCCTGAGCAGCGAGCTCTTGCCGGCGCCGTTCAACCCGAGCACGCCGATCTTGGCGCCGGGGAGGAACGAGAGCCAGATGTCCTTGAGTACGACGGCGTCGGGAGGGTGCACCTTCCCGAGCCCTTTCATCGTGTAGATGTATTGCATTGAGTTCCGGCGGGTCTCGAAACCCCGAGTATATCAGGCCAATTCCGACTGTACGTAGTGCCCGGCTTCAGCCGAGCCAAACCCGGATGTAGTGTCCGGCTTCAGCCGGACTCCCTCGTAGTGCTCGGCTTCAGCCGAGCCTGATGGTCTGGTGTGACCCCGGGTGGTGGTCCGCGGTCGCCCCCGGACTATCCCGCAGCTCCGGATGACTGATGTGACCTCCGAGGTACGCGGTCCAGGCGAGCAGCACGGCGGCGGCAATGGCAGCCATGAGCGTGGATCGCCGTGTCAGGTCAGTCACTCCCCTTGATGACCACAGCACGCGTTGGCGCCTCGTTGACGATCAACTGAAAGACATCCGGCCGGCTGTAATGTCCCGCCACATCGAAATCGAACTTACCCCGGCCAATCTCGTTGAGATCGAGCGGCGCGGTCAGGATGGTTTCGCCGTCGAAGTGGGGACCGGCGAGCACGTTGCCGAAGGGGCTGATGATGGCGCTGCCGCCGCGCATCAGCACGGCGTCCGGTGAATCGCCGAGCGACACACGCACGGTGTCGGGGAAATCCTTCCTCCGGACGAACTGACACGCCGTCAGGACGAAACAGCGCCCCTCGAGCGCCACATGCTGCATCGAGGGGAGCCACGTATCTCGATCGTCGGCCGTGGGCGCGCAGTAGAGCGCCACGTCTTTCGAGTACATGGCCATCCGCAGCATCGGCATGTAGTTCTCCCAGCAAATCACCGAACCGATGCGACCGTAGGGGCTGTCCACGACCGTCAGCGTGGACCCATCGCCGAAGCCCCAGATCATCCGTTCCAGGGCCGTGGGCATGAGCTTCCGATGCTTCCCCAGCAGCTGACCGTCCGGAGCGAAGAAGAGCACCGTGCAGTAGCAGGTCCCGTGTTCCCGCTCGATGACGCCCATGACCACGTAGCTGCCGTGTGCTGCCGCGGCCTTGCCCAGCCGCCGCGTTTCCGGGCCGGGCACGTCGATCGCGGCGTCGAGGTACAGCCGGAATTCTTCGCGGCCGGCCGCGTCGCGTGCGCCTACCGCAAGGCCGTAATTGAGGCCCTTTGGATATCCGGTGATGAATGCCTCCGGAAAGACGATCACCGTCGCACCGGTGGCTGCAGCGTCTCCGATGAGGTGGACCGCCTTCTCGACGCAGGCGTCGGTGTCAAACGGCACGGATCCGGCCTGGACGACCGCAACATTCACCGTCGTGGCGGTGGCGTTCGAGATCACCACGCTCCCGCCCTGATCGTCACCCACCAGTTGCGCCCTCGCGCCAACACGTAACTCTTAGTAGCCAAGCTTCAATTCGCCTTCGGACGTTCCGTTGACTGTGCCGTGCTTCAGCCATTCGAGCGACGCCTTGAAGAGCAGCACGCGGTTCTTCTCCCACATGGCATTGTGGGATGCACAGGCCAGGTCGACGATGACCTTCTGCGTGGAGCCGAGATCCGCGTAGAGTTCCCGAACCCGCGCAGGTGCTACTTGCTTGTCGTGTGCGCCCGCCACCATCAGAAAGGGCGTCTGCATCCTGGCAACGACGGCCTGATTGAAACCCCATGTCGGCACTTGCGGCGCGCGGCGGACGCCAGGGCCCCAGGTGGCGCCGACAGGATCGGACGCGAGCATCTCAGACCAGACAGCAGCGCTGACATCGGGGTCGTACTGTTCCGGACAGCCGACCTGCCGATCCCAGTTGGCTGTGAAATCCGCTTCGGACTGCGCAGTCATTGAACTGTTGCTGGCGGGGAGCGGCCTTGGCGCGTCGAGCGGTCCAGCGCGATTATAAGCAGGGGCGAGCACAACCAACCGCGCGACCTTCGCCGGATTCCGCGCCGCGTAGCCGCCTGCGCGCGGGCCACCTTGCGACCAGGCCACGAGCGAGACCGTCTCGACCCGTCGGAGCGCGCGCAGATACTCGACAACCGCTCCGATGTCGTTCCAGTCCGACGCCATCGTTGTGATCGGCGTCGGATGAGAGGGCCCGCACGGTGCCGCGATCAGGATCGGGATGAACTGCGCCTGCTGCTCCTTCGCGACATTGCAGGGGTCGTTCATGGGCGGTGGGCGCGTGGAGCGGCCGTAGCCGGTCATGTCCATTGAGAAGACATCGAGGCCCGCCTTGGCCAAGTACGCCATCCAGCTGTAGTCCGTGTATGGCACATCGAATGCGACTTCGGCTGGCGTTCCCGCGCCGTGTAGAAACAGCACGACGCCGTCCGGAGCCGGACCGCCACGCAACACCGTGCCCGCGAGCACGACCTCACGAACGTAGACCTGTGCCACCTGGCCCGCGCTGGCTGGTGCAGTCGATGTCACCCGCACGTAGTGATCCACGGAAATAAGGCGCGAGCTATCCTCGCCAGACGCGGCGGCGGCTACCAGCAACAAGGAGAGCGTGCCGAGCTTGCAGACACTGCGACGCATCGATCCTCCTATCTGCTCAATCGGGTCCTTGCCATGCGGAGTGGAGACAGCACCGCATAGCGACCGCTCTGCCTGCCCGACCGATACGCTCGCGTGGCGTCGCGGGCGTTGCCTCGGCATCGACGTCCCGCTGCCACGCCGCGAGCAACGGCGCGAGTCGCCGGGCCATGTTCGACCGCTCCCTCATCAGATCGTGACGTTCCCCCAGGTCCGTACGGACGTTGAAGAGCATTGCCCTTCCGCCGTCGTAGAGCAGCTCCCAGTCGCCCGCGCGGACGGCCCGTTGCGGCTGTGCGCCTGTGACACGCCAGAACAACGTCCGGTCGATCTCCGGCACGCGCCCTTCGAGCACCGGGAACAGGTCGATTCCTTCGAGGCGCGCGTCACCCGGAATCGGCGTTCCTGTCGCGGCGAGAATCGAGGCGGCCAGGTCCATCGTGATCCCCACCTGGCCCGACACGCCGCCCGCCGGAATGCGTCCCGGCCAGCGAACGATCGCAGGCACCCGGATGCCGCCTTCCCAGACCGACCCTTTGTGGTGGAAGAGCGGGTCGTTGCGTGACAACCATTCGCCGCCGTTGTCATTGGTGAAGATCACAATCGTGTGCTGCCTCAGGCCGAGCCTGTCCAGTGCCTCGAGGATCTGGCCGACACCGCGATCCGCGCGCTCGAGCATAGCGACGTAGTCCGCGCGCGTGCTCGTCGGATTGTCGAACGGTCCCAGGTGCCTGGCGTTGTCGCGTGCCGTGGACGGCTGCTCGGGCCGCTGGTAGGGCCAGTGTGCGGCGTTGTAGGCGACATCGATAAAGAACGGCTGGCGGGCATTCCGCTCGATGACGCGGATCGACCGCTCCGTAATGAGATCCGTCATGTAGCCCGGCACCTCCACAGGACGGTCGTTCTCGAACAGATCCGCCTTCAACGGGGAATCACCGTCCGCCGTGTGCTGGTAGTAATCGACGAAACCGCTCTTGAACCCGAAGAAATAGTCGAACCCGTGGGCGCCAGGACTGAACTCGCTCTTCCATCCCAGATGCCACTTGCCGACGAGCGCGGTGGCATAGCCGCTGTTCTTCAAGAGCTGCGGCAGGGACCGGCCGCTCGACGGAAGTCCGCGCTCCCAATCGTCGCGGGCATGGCGGCCGAGCGGCTCTTCCAATCCATAGCGTTGCTGATACCGCCCTGAGATCAGGCCCGCCCGCGTGGGAGAACAGGTCGCCCCGTTCGCGTAGAAGTCCGTCAACCGAACGCCATCCCTCGCCAGACTGTCGATGTTCGGCGTCCTGAGGTCCGGCGCACCGTAGCTCCCGAAATCTCCATACCCCACATCGTCGGTGATGATCAGCACAACGTTCGGTCGCTGCGCATTCAGGACCTGAGCCTGCGCCAGCCATGGGAGCGCAACCAAGGCGAGTGACGCCACGATCAGAATTCGCCGCATCCAGCCTCCTGTGTGATCGAGCCCCAGTAAATTGCGGGCTGTCAACGCCTGCGCTTCAGCCGCCGGCGGCTCATCATGGCACCAGCCACCGGCGGCTGCAAACGCTTGTTATGCCTCGGCGAACTACGGCAGCGGGTCGAGGCGGTGAAGTGCTTCCAGCTGGCTCGCCTTCTGCCACAAGGCCCGCAGGTCTTGCTGGTGCAGAGTTGCCCATTCCGCTACCAGTCCCATGGCGCGAGCCGGCAATCTACCCGAAATGACCGCCAAGCTGTCGATCGCGATTCGCGCCTCGTGCTCCGCGTATTCAGCGTGAAAATGGGGTGGTGCGTGATCCGCGAAGTACATCTTGATGACGATGCCGTAGAAGCGGCAAATCTCAGGCATCCGCGTGAACCGACTTGAGACCTGGGAAGATGTCCTCCGGCGACTTGCCCGTTAACCGCAAGTACATCGCGTCCGGACAGATGTCGATGTCGGATTCCCACTCGATCGCTCCGTGAGACCCAAGTCGAACCGAGCCAAAAACAACGAGATCATTCCAGGCCTTGAACACACCATGCCCGGCCAAGTCGGAAAGGTCGACTTCCCCTTGAATTCCGTCATCGTATCGGAGCCAAATCCTGAAGTTCGAGAGAGCTTTGACGTCGACCGGTTGAGCCATAATCACTGCACCTCGATGAACATCAGGATACTCTTGATCGAGTCCGTCGTTGTTCCGTGAACCACAGGTCTCGCGCCTCCGAATTCTGACGGCATCAACGCTGGCGCTCACCCGCGAGCCGCCCATGACGGCGTCCCGAATGCAGCACGGTCACCGGGGCGGCTCGTCGGGTGCAGCGCCTTGTTGGGCAGCTAGCGTGAATAACCGGAGCAGCGTCGGGTCGGTCGGCGGGTTCGCGCGCAACCACTCGTTCTGCTCGTCAACGGACATCGAGGTGATCCTGGCGCTGACAACTGCCCGAGCGTCGCGCATCATTTGCACCGCATCGAATACCTTCGTGGTTGAACTACTCATCGCCGAGGACCTCCCGGGGTGAACGAATTTCGAGAGCCGGATATCCCAGCCGGCGATTCACGTCATGGTAACCATGAATCCGCTGCAAGTTGACGACATGCCGGAAGTTCCAGCTGACCAGTACATCCACGCGTGCGACCGAAGCCATCGCAATGTGCTCGGCGTCCGCCAGCATCCCTGGCCCCAACACTCGCTCTGCCAGGTAGCGCTGAGCGAGTTCCACCGCCGGCGCTGTCAGGCGTAGAAACTCGATGTGGCCATCTGGCACGGCTCGAAGCACTTCGCGGACCGCTGCCGGCGCTGTGTCAAGTTCTCGGAGCGTCAGTTCCGAAAGCACGAGACGTAGGTCGCCACGCACGAACGCATCCAAGAGTCGGCGCGATGGAACCTTAAACTCGTCGTCTTCGCACCCTCCGATGACGGAGGTGTCCGTATAGATCCGATCTGACACATTTCTATTCTACGGCGGCTATCCGAAAAGCCTGGACCTGAGTCCGGTCTGCCCAACGGCCGGCGCTCACCAGCGGCCGCTCATGATCGTACGCGGCCGTCTGGTGCAGCGCCTGTTAGCCCGCAATTTGCGGCGTGCTCACCAAGGAGGACGGTCAGCCCAGGACTCGCGGCGCGTTCGCTCAGTCAGCGGCACACAAAGTTCTCAGCGTCTTCAATGCTGCCGGTCCCTCTATATCGTGCTTGCTGCGGGTACACACACAAGGGGCGAGTGCGCCCGGGCCAAGGCGCCGACATCCTCGCCGCTGCGACGATGCGATTGGGTGCGACGCCTTTCTCGACCCAATCAACCAATGCTCCAAACGCATCGAATTGATCCGTAGCGGGACCACCCGCACAGTGGTTCATGCCGGGCACGGCGAACAATCGGACGAATTCGTTCGCACGGCCGCCGTTGACCCTGTTCAGGTCGTTCCACCAGTTGATGGTGTCGACAATTGAAAACACGGGGTCGCTGACGCCCTGCGCGATGACCAGTTTCCCTCCGTGAGCCTTGAACGCCGAGAGGTCCGTTGAGTCCGCACGCATAAAGTCCGCTGGCGATGCGCGATACACATCCGAGGTGTTAGATATCGCTCGCAGGCTTCCGTCCATGGCAAAGTTCAAGCTGAACGCCACCGCCGAGCCGCCGGTCGTTGGTAGAGGGGTCGGCGGCGTCGTGGCAACCGCCGCGAGCGCGTTCGCACTGAGCCCGACGCTGATCGCCGAATTGGCCGGAGCGCTGTAGGGACCGAGTTTCCACGCTCGCCAATTCTGGCCGCTAATGCCCGCGTCCCACGCCCAAGGCGCGTAGATCATTTCGCCTTTCGACGTACGTGGGCCCGCAACAACGGTTTTGAGGGCGGTCACTTGCGACGGCGATAGACAGGAATCCGTCTTGGAACCTCTACAAGTGATCGTCACCAGCTTGGGTTGCACCACGGCCGTCGTGCATGCGGTGAAATTGTGAATCATGCCGTCTGTCAAGCCATCTAGCCCGTCACAAGCAGCGAGCACCGCGCTTGATGCCAACAGCAGGTCGTCGTCCGTGAAGGTCTTGTTGAGAAACGGCTGTTTGGTGGAATCGTACAGATTGGCCTGACGCGCGACGGCGGCGAACGCCTGCGAGTCCCATGCTTGGGCCACAGCCGCTCGAGGCAGTCGAACGCCCGGCGCACAAGAAAGGATCCCGTCGAAGTAGCTCGGAAAGCGTTGCGACATCATCATGCCCTCGCGGCCGCCTTCCGAACAGCCGACGTAATACGATTTGTCCGCCGCCCGGTTGTAGTAATGCCGAATCAGCGTTTTTGCGACTTGGGTGACCTGATCATACGAGTCATAGCCATAGTCAAGCCGCGCCTGTGGATCGAATCCGAACGCTTGTGCCCCGCCACGCATCGGATCGCTGTTCACCATGTTGTCGTGCCCAGCGTCCTGTGCGACGACGGCATAGCCGAGAGCCAGGGCCACTGTGGGCTGCTGACCTTGCAGTACTCCCAATGCATTCCCCACGATGCCGTTCGTGCCGCCTCCGCCCTGAAAGAAGAAGCGGCCGTTCCAAGCGGTCGGCAGGCGCAGTCGAAAGTTGATCGCGTAGCACTGACCGTTGATGCCGGTGCGCTCGTTCAGTTTCCCGAGGACTTCGCAATGCTCCGGCAGCGCCGGTGTGGGTACCGCCGTCGGATTCGCTGCCGCCTGCGCCGGCCCGGCCGGATTCAGGACGGCTCCCGTGATGACGGTCGTGTGATTCGGCAGACCCGTTAAAGTCAGCAATGCCGCGCACGTCTGAGCGGTGGGTGAGCTGCCGGTCTCGGAGCGGCCGCCATTTTGAGCATTGCCGTTGATCGTCCAGGGTCCGACCATCGTGACCGTCAACGTCGTAGCCACCACGCAGGCCGACCCCACTTGTCCCATTCCGAATCCCCCCAGCTTGGATTGAATCTTCACCTCAGGCTCCTGGCTATTCGCCGTCGGGCTAACGGATTGGTGCGCACCCGCGCCGAACGAGCACAGCGAGTGAGGGCACCGGGCGGCGCGCGCCGCCCGGCGTCGGGTGCAGCACCTGTTAGGCAGATCCTGCCACGAAAATGGCAAACGCCTCTCGCATCTTCGAGACCTCTGGCAGCAGGAAGGTGCCGTGGTCGGCGCCTCCGAGTAGGGCCACCGAGCCCGGGTGATCAAGCCAAAGACGGCCCAGGGCGAAGGCGACCCTCGCGTCGAGGATGTCGTCCGACGGAGGGACCTGGTCTGACACCGTCGACAAGACATCTGCGATGTCGGGAACGGCCATGAGGAGCCGCCATAGTTCGTCACTCACCGAAGCAGACTTCTTGTACTCCCAACTGGCGGAGGGGTCGCGGCGCTCTCGACACCACAACCAGATCGCCACCGCCGGGTGGACCTCGACGACATGGAGACCGGTTGTCGGGGGCGTGTTGGTGTGTAGCAGTCGGAGAGGCAGCTTGTTATCGTTCGCGTCGTACGGCCCCACTCGAGGAAGCCCCAGCAGTGCTCGTGACAGCGCCCAGTGAGGACATCCTGAGTACCCCCTCACCGAAATGCCCAGAGGCGTCTTGAACCCAGTGCCACCCTTCGAGAAGAAGCTCTCAATCGATCGTTGAGAAAACGCCGACCCCCACCCTTCGCCACCGGCTACCGTAGAGTCCGGGGGGCCTGTAAGTGGCGAGTCCCAGCAAACGAGCACGTCCCGGTCGCTGCAAAGCGAGCGGATGAATGCACGCGACCCGTGCAAGGCGACGTGCCGGTCGCCACCGTCGAACGTGTCCAGACCCTTCGTGGGTGCTGGATCGATTCCAACGACCCTCACTGTGATGTCTCGTGATTCTGCCTAGACAGTGCGAATGAGCCGCGCGTCGCCACAATTCAGCGGCGCGTCGGCTCCATTCGCGTGATGCTCATTCAGCCCTCCCCCTGGCCCCTACTC
>Ga0155950_1044_pt1 | contig 25106 bp, 22 predicted proteins | sample RifCSPlowO2_02_FD_107604 | JGI IMG/M metagenome (GOLD analysis project Ga0155950, IMG submission 107604) | Acidobacteria bacterium RIFCSPLOWO2_02_FULL_67_21
CGGGTTGTCCGCGACGGTGATCGATCCCGCGCCACTCGAAGTTGCCGAAGCGGCGCGTCTCGGCCTCACGACGCTGACGGGACTCGTCGAGCAGCACGACTTCGGCGACGCGAGATTCGACGTCGTCATCCTGTGCCAGACGATCGACCATCTGCTCGACGTGGCGGACACGCTTGCACGGATCCGGAGACTGCTCGCGCCGAAGGGGGTCCTCTTCATCGACATCGCTGATTTTCGTGCGGCCTACCTGAGATGCTGGTCGATTGAAGGTGCGATTAAGATCGACCATCCGTATTATCTGGTCGAGGCGACAATGACGGCGTACCTGCGTCGAGCGGGATTTGAAGTACTCCGATCGGAGTACGAATCGGATCACCTGCACATCGGGTACGTCTGCCGTCCCGTGGAGCCCGAGGCCGGCATCCTGCCAGACGCGGAGTCGGTCCGGGAGCTGCTGCGGGAGGTTCGCCTCGTGCAGAACACGAGCGGGCCGTCGCTTACCCCGTGACGACCGCGGCTGCCCGGCGCTTGCGCCTGAATTCGTGCGTGCCGAACTGGCCGTCCAGCACGGGGGCCTCCGGCGTCGGGTTCTCGAAGGCAAACCGGGCCGCCACTTCGACGGGCGCGAACGTGAGCCCGAGGCTCTCGAGCTGGGCTCGATACATCACGCACGCGATCACATCGTCGCGGCAGCTCTGTTTGACCTTGCCGCGCCAGACGTAGCTCTCATTCGGCAGCGATGACGTCGCCTCGAGCAGCCGTTTCGACCGCAGGCAGAATCCGCTGTTCCCGACGCGGTATTCCGTGCCGGTGTGCCCTGGAGGCCAGGGCGCGCCGATGTAGTCGTATTCCAGCCAGCGGTCGTCCCACGCGGACGCGTTCACGATGTGGCTGTCCGAGTGGATGGTGAGGCAGTGGCTGGTCACAATGTACGCGTGCAGCCGCGCCAGGCAGAATTGGTTGTAGCCCTTCAGCGACGTCGGCGGGATTTCGACCCAGCGCCAGTTCTCCCGCCATGTCCCGCCCGCCGGCGCCACGGGAGAGAACAAGACCACGCGGCCGAACGCCACGAGCGACGCCGCGTGGGCGAGAGACGCTTGAGTCGCTCCGGAATTCATCGTGCCGTCGACCGCCACGAGCGTCACCTGCGGCAGCACGGGCCGCGTATCGGCAGATGGCGCGGCGAGGTCGTTCGCGTGGATCACAGCTGTCCGATCCGAATTGTAGTCAGAATCGTGGAAGGTCCATGCCTGTCCTCGGTCTGATTCCGGCCCGCGAGGGATCGAAGGGTGTGCCTGGGAAGAACACCCGCTTGCTTGGCGGGCGTCCGCTTCTGGACTACACCGCCCGCGCTGCGCTCGAGTCGGGCGTGCTCGATCGTGTGATCCTTTCGACCGAGTCTGCGGCGATTGCGGACTGCGGCCGGCGCGCAGGTCTCGACGTGCCGTTCATGCGCCCGGCCGCGCTGGCCCAGGACGACACGCCGATGCTCCCGGTTGTCGAGCACGCGCTCGGCGAGCTCGAAGGGGCCGGCTGGCACCCGGACGTGGTGGTGCTGCTGCAGCCGACGTCGCCGCTGCGCACGCCGGCGCACATCCGATCGGCGGTGGAGCTGCTGCGCGCCTCGGGCGCCGATTCGGTGGTCGGCGTCGTGCTGCTGCCGCTGCATCTCTCCCCCGACTACGTCATGCGAATCGAGGACGGGCGGCTCCGGCCCTTCCTGCCGGACGGCGCCCGCGTGATTCGCCGTCAGGATGCGCGCCCGGCGTACGTCCGGGACGGAACCGTCTATGCCTTCCGGACCGCCACGCTGCAGCGCTACGGATCGATATACGGCGACGATTGCCGTCCGCTGCTGATCGATCCGGCGGACTCGCTGTCCATCGATACCCCGGCAGACTGGGTTGCGGCCGAACGGGCGCTCGCGGCTCGATGACGTGTCCGACGGGTCCGCGGCTCGATGACGTGCACGCTCGCCGCGGAACCATCCGGCATTCAATGCGCGGGCTGGTGCCCGGGGCTGTCCGCCGCCGTCTGGCCGGTCCGGTCGGACGGTACCGAGGGGCACGGATCCGGAGCCGGCTCGCGGCGCTTGCGGCCGGCGGCCGGCCGATTCTGGCCGGTCCATGGATGGGCGAGGTCGGGTTCGAGATCCTGTACTGGGCGCCGTTTCTGCGCTGGGTGGCGTCGGAGTTCGATATCGCGCCCGAGCGCTTCTGGGTGTTGTCACGAGGCGGCACCAGCTCCTGGTACGGCGCGGCCGCCGGGCGCTACTACGACGTGTTCGACTACCTGTCTCTCGAGGAATTCAGGGCGTGGCACGAGGATCGAATCAGCGAAACCGGTGAGCAGAAGCAGACGCGCATCACCGACCGCGAGCGGCGGCTGCTCGATCGGGTGCTCGAGACGACGGGTGGTGGAACCGACATCCTGCATCCGGGCGTCATGTACGAGCTGATGAACCCCTTCTGGTGGCGCCATCTCGACGAAGGGTGGGTGCGCCGCCATACCGTCTACCGAAGGCTGGAGCGGCCGCCGAAGGTGGAGGGCCTGACGCTGCCGGAGCAGTACGTCGCCGTCAAGTTCTACTTCAACGATTGCTTTCCGCCGACGGACCAGAACCGCGACTTCGTACGCCGGACGATTGCCCGCCTGGCGCAGGAGGGGCCGGTCGTCTCGCTCTCGGCGGGCCACGCCCTCGACGATCACGGTGCGTGCGCGGTGTCGGCCTACGGCGTGCTCGACGTGGCCGACGCCGCTCCGGCGAAGAACCTGCAGGTGCAGAGCGCCATCGTGGCGCATGCCGCCTCGTTCGTGGGCACCTACGGCGGCTTCGCGTATCTCGCCCCGTTCTACGGCGTCCCATCGACGTCGTACTACGGCGATCCCGGCGGCTTCGCGCGATCGCATCTGCAGATGGCGTCGGCCGCGTTCGCCGCGATCGGCTCGCCCGGCCTGCTGGAGGTGCGTCAGACCCCTGACGTGTCCGCATGGAGTTGACATGAGCATCACCGACGTTCTCGTAACAGGCGGCGCCGGCTACATCGGCTCCCATCTGGTGGACGCGCTCGTCGCGCGTGACTACCGTGTGACCGTGCTCGACAACCTGGAGCCGCAGGTGCACCGGTCCGGTACGTGGCCGTCGTACGCGAATCCGCGAGCGACGTACGTCCGCGGCGACGTGCGTGACCGGTCGGTGCTGGAGCCGCTGGTGCTGGCCGCCGGCGCCGTCGTCCATTTCGGCGCGGCGGTCAGCGTCGGCCAGAGCATGTACCAGATCGACCGCTATGTGGACGTCAACACGCGCGGCACCGCGCTGCTGCTCGACATTCTGGTGAATGCGAAGCATCGCGTGCAGAAAGTCGTGGTGGCATCGTCCATCGGCGTCTATGGCGAAGGGGCCTACCGCTGCGCAACGCATGGCGCGGTGGCTCCCACGATTCGACCCGAGGCGCAGCTGGCCGCCCGCGACTGGGAGCAGCGCTGTCCCGTCTGCCACGAGCACGTCGTCTCGATTCCCACGGGCGAGTCCAAGCCGCTCTACCGCGACAACATCTACTCCATGACGAAGTATCACCAGGAGGAGATGGTGCTCCTGATCGGCAAGACCTACGGGATTCCGGCGGTCGCGCCGCGGTTCTTCAACGTCTACGGTCCGCGCCAGAGCCTCAGCAACCCCTATGCGGGCGTCGCGGCGATCTGGTTGAGCCGGCTGCTCAACGGCCGCCAGCCGGTGGTCTTTGAAGACGGCGGCCAGCTTCGCGATTTCGTCTCGATCCACGACGTGGTCGACTGTCTGCTGCTGATGATCGAGAAGAGCGGGGCCGACTTCCTGCCGGTGAACGTCGGCTCCGGCGACACGGTCACCATTCTGGAGATTGCCGCGCTCCTGCGGCGGCTGCTGGGCGTCGACATCGAGCCGCAGGTGACGCAGACCGGGCGGCGATTCGACATCCGCCACAACACGGCCGACATTACGCGCGCGCGGGAGACGCTGGGCTTCGAGCCGAAGGTCTCGCTGGAGCAGGGGTTCTCGGAGCTCATCGAGTGGGCGCGAACGACGCCAGACGTCGCCGAGGACTTTTTCGACCGGGCGCTCGACGAGCTGAGCCGGAAGGGGCTGCTGGTCTCGTGATCCTGGAATTCGAGGCGCTCAAGGAGTATCGCGGCCGCGTCGCCATGGTCGACGGCGCTTTCGACCCGCTGCACCGGGGCCATGTTGAGTATTTCCGCGCGGCCGCCGCGCTCGACGTACCGCTGTTGTGCAACATCGCGTCGGATCGCTACGTCCGGACCAAGCATCCGCCGCTGCTGCCCGAAGACCAGCGCGCCGCCGTCATCGACGCGATCCGGTACATCAGCTACACGCACATCAATCAGTTCGACACCGAAACGGTTCTGCGGGAGCTGCGTCCGCGGTACTACGTCAAGGGGAAGGATTGGAACGGTCGGCTGCCGGCCGGACAGGTCGCCATCTGTGAGGAATACGGCATCGGCATCGTCTATCTGGATACGGTTCTCGATTCCTCGAGCCGGATCCTGGAGCAGTTCGCGCAGCAGAGTCAGTCCCGGATGCCGTAGCCGGTTGACGACGGTAGCTTTCGGCGCGGGAGCGCGCCCAGGAACGCGATGGACATCAACGAATTCGAGACACGGGTGCACGAGCAGAAGCCGGTGGCGTCGGGCCACTACGATCCGGCGTACTTCACCGGCAAGTGGCGCGACGGCGGCAACAACTACTCGCTCGAGACGCGCCGGCAGATTGAGGCGAAGAATCCGTTTCTGATCAAGGAAGTCTTCCAGCCGAAGAAGGTCCTCGATCTGGGCTGCGGCCCCGGCGCGCTGATGCACCTGTTATGGGAGATCGGCGTCGACGTCGAGGGCATCGATTTCGCCGACAGCAGTCCGCGGCTGGCCACGCCGGAAGTCCGCTCGCGCATGACGGTCGGCCAGGTCACCGATCCGACGATCCAGCCGGCCAACGCCTACGACCTCGTGATCTGCCGTGAAGTGCTCGAGCACCTGACCGTCCTGCAGGTCCGGCAGGCGGTCGCCAACATGGTCCGGATGACCTCGAAGTTCATCTACGTGACCACCCGCTTTCATCCCGAGCCGGCCAGTCTGCTGGATTTCACCACCCAGTTCGATGTCGACCCCACGCACATCACGCTGCTGAACAAGGACCTGCTGCGGCTGCTGTTCGTGCTCGAAGGGTGCCGGTCGCGTCCGGACCTCGAGGCGAAGATGGACTGGGGCCGGAAGGGCCGCGTGCTGGTACTGGAGAAGAGCTGAGACGTGCCTGGAACCGACGCGAACGTGATTCCGCTCGTCGACCTGCAGGCGCAATACCGGTCGATCAAGGGCGAAATCGATACCGCCCTGCAGGCCGTCCTCGATCAGGCGCAGTTCGCCCTCGGCCCTGCGGTCGCCCGATTCGAACGCGCGCTCGCCGGCTACTGCGGCACGGCTGAGGCGGTCGGCGTCAACAGCGGGACGAGCGCCCTCCATCTGGCGCTGCTGGCCGCGGGCGTCGGACACGGGGACGAGGTCATCACCGTGCCGTTCACCTTTGTCGCCACGGTCGCCGCCATCGAGTACGCGGGGGCGACGCCGATCTTCGTCGACGTCGACGAGACGTACTACACGATGGACCCGGCGCGGATCGAAGCCGCCATCACGCCCCGCACGCGGGCGATCGTGCCGGTGCATCTGTACGGGCAGTCCGCGGACATGGATCCGATCCTGCAAATTGCCGAGCGCCGCGGGCTCACCGTCATCGAGGATGCCTGTCAGGCGCACGGCGCGGAGGACCGCGGCCGCCGCTGCGGCTCGATCGGCCGGCTCGGATGCTTCAGCTTCTATCCGGGCAAGAACCTGGGTGCCTACGGCGAAGGTGGCGCGGTGGTCACACACGACCGCGCCCTCGCCGAGAAGATCCGGCTGCTGCGCAGCTGGGGCGAGGAGACCCGGTACATCCACAGCCATCGCGGGTTCAACTACCGGATGGACGGGATTCAGGGAGCGGTGCTCGACGTCAAGCTCCGCCACCTGGAGCGCTGGACCGAGGCCCGCCGTGCCCACGCGATGACGTACGAGCGGCACCTCGCAGGCACCGCAGCGGTCCCTCCGCGCGTGCGCGAAGACGCGCGGCCTGTGTACACCGTCTATACCGTTCGAGTGCCGCAGCGGGACGCGCTTCGCGCGGCCCTGGCGAGCGCCGGGGTCCAGACGGCGGTTCATTACCCGGTCCCGCTGCACCTCCAGCCCGCGTACCGCGATCTGGGATACGGCCCCGGCGATTTCCCGGTGTCGGAGCGGCTGGCCGCCGAAGTGCTGTCGCTGCCGATGTTTCCGGAGCTCGAAGACGCGCAGATCGCGCGCATTGCCGGCGTCATTCGCGCGGAGATGCCGGTGAGCGCTTCAGCGCGGGATTCCTAGGGATGGACCCGGTCACGGCCTTCACGAACCTGAGCCGCAAGGCGGCCGTCCGGCTCTTCTCGGCGCACAAGCCGGTCGTCCGCGCGCTGCGGCGCCGCACGCGGGCCGCCGAACGGGACGCCATCACCACGTCGGCGCTCGCCGTGGAAGCCGAGATCGCGCGCGTGGCCGCCTCCGGCGGCCCGATCGTCGCGGGCCCGTGGCTCGGTGAGGTCGGCTACGAGGCGCTGTACTGGCTGCCGTTTCTCCGATGGGTGCAGGATCGCTTCCGCATTCCGTCCGATCGGCTCATTGCCGTCTCCCGGGGCGGCGTCGAGCACTGGTATGAGGGGCTGGCGTCGCGCTATGTCGACCTCTTCGACGTGGTGACGCCGGGCGAGCTTGCGGCGCGCAACGAGGCACGGCAGGCGCGCGAAGAGGGCGGCGGACGGAAGCAGTCGCGGCGCGGCGAGCTGGACGACTGGCTGCTGACGCAGGCGGCGCTCGACGGCGGCGCGGTCCTGCATCCATCGCTGATGTTCCGATTGTTTCGCGACGTGTGGCAGGGCAACCTCGCGCTCGATTTTCTCTTCACGCGCACGCACTTCACCCGTGTCCGGACGCCGCCCAGGCCCTCCTTCGCCGGGCTCCCCGCCGAATACATCGCCGCGAAGTTCTATACCGGCACGGCGCTGCCGCAGACCGGGGAGAACCTCGAGGCGCTCCGATCGGTCGTCCGGAACGTCGCCCGGCGCGTGCCCGTGGTCATGCTGGAGACCGGCATGGCCGTCGACGAGCATCGCGACTACGAGTTCGACGGCATTCCCGGCGTCACCAGCGCGCGCGAGTGGATGACGCCGCGCACCAACCTCGGCGTGCAGTCCGCGCTCGTCGCGCACGCCCGGTACTTTCTGGGCACGTGTGGAGGCCTCGCCTGGCTCGCGCCCTTCATGGGCGTTCCGGCCGTTGCGGTCTATGACGATGACGCGCTGCTGCGGCCGCATCTGACGATTGCGAGGCTGGCCGGTGAGCGGGTGCGCGCGGCCGAGTTCGCGTCCCTCGATCTGCGGGCGCTCCGGCGCATCGACGCCGGCCAGCTCTGTTGAGAGGCGGGGCCGTGCGATAGAATAGGCGCTTCCTGTGTGTTGCACGCCTTGAGGCCGGGGCCCGGGGTGCGGAGTCTTGAGGCCTGATGATCGACTGTATCGCGGGATATCACCTGAACCCGTGGACGTGCGGCATCGCCAAGTTCAACATGATCCTGGCGCAGCAGCTCGGCCTCCCGGTCGTCGGGATTCAGGCGGACGCCCTTGCCGGATTCACGCGGCCGCTGCTCTCCATCAAGATGTCCGAGTTTGCCGACGCCGACGCGTCGGCGCTTGACGGCTGGGCGCAGGCGCACGCGGGTCGCTTCGAGCTGTTCCTGCACGCGTTCGACGGCACGCCGGTGGAGCGGCGGCTGCTGGCCGCGGCCGGCCGCGTCTCGGTGGGGAACGCCGAGCTCTATCGGACGCTGCGGACGCTGCGCCCCGACGTGCAGGAGTTGTTCTGCCCCGGGACGATCCTGAACCCGCAGCGGTTTCAGCGGACCGAGCTCTCGGTCTTCACCTTCGGCATGGCGCACAAGATCCGGGTTCCGCTGTACCGGCGGCTTCGCGATCTGCTGGACGCGACCGGCCGGTCGTACTCGGTGTACGTCTCCACGGCGCTGCATGAGAACACGAGCTTCGACGGCGAGTTCGTGGTCCGGTTCGAGGAGCTGCAGTCGATCTTCGACCGCCATGTCTACTTCATGGGCTATCTCTCCGACACGGCGGTCTACAACCAGCTGATGGACTGCACGTTTGTCGCGGCGTTCTTCGAAAAGGGGCTGCGCGCCAACAACACCACGGTGAGCGCCGCGATGGAGAGCGGGTGCGCCGTCATCACCAATCTGGACGCCGATTCGCCGGCCGGGCTCGTTCACATGCAGCACCTGATCGACATCGCGACGTGCGACCGGCTGCCGGACGTGGAGCAGACGAAGCGGATCGGGCTGGCGGCGCGCGACATCGCACACAGCCGCTACGGGTGGGACCAGCTGGTCTCGCAGCTGCGGTCGGTCGTGCAACTGTAGGAGCAAGGGGCTTTGGCAGGGACAATCAGAATCGGACAGCACGAGATCGGCGATCGCACGCGGTGCTATGTCATCGCCGAGATCGGCCACAACCACCAGGGCAGCCTGCAGAAGGCGCGCGAGCTCTTTCGCGAGGCCAAGCTCGCCGGGGCGCAGGCCGTCAAGCTGCAGAAGCGGGACAACCGCGGGCTGTACACGCGGGCGGCGTACCAGAAGCCGTACGACAACGAGAACAGCTTCGGGCCCACCTACGGGGAGCACCGCGAATTCCTCGAGTTCGGCCTGAAGGAGTATCAGGAGCTGCAGCGCTACGCCCGGGAGCTCGGGATCGACTTCTTCGCCACCGCGTTCGATGCTGCCAGCGCCGACTTCCTCGAAGGTCTCGACGTGCCGGCGTACAAGATCGCGTCCGGGGACGTCCGGAGCACCCCGCTGCTCGCGCACGTGGCCCGGTTCGGCAAGCCGATCATCCTCTCGACGGGCGGCGCCCTGATCGACGACGTGCAGCGCGCGTACGACACGATCATGCCGATCAATCCGCAGCTGGGCCTGCTGCAGTGCACGGCCGGATATCCGGCGGCCTTCGAGGAGCTGGATCTCCGCGTGGTCGGGCAGTACCGGGAGCGGTTCCCCGGCGCCGTCATCGGCTATTCCGGCCACGACAACGGGATCGCCATGCCGGTCGCTGCCTACGTGCTCGGCGCCCGGATCGTGGAGAAGCATTTCACGCTGAATCGCGCGATGAAAGGGACCGACCACGCGTTCTCGCTCGAGCCGGTCGGGCTGCGCAAGATGATGCGCGACCTCGAACGGACGCACGCCGCGCTCGGCGACGGCGTCAAGAAAATTTACGAGAGCGAGAAGGCGCCGATCGTCAAGATGGGCAAGAGCCTGGTCGTCGCACGGGATCTGCCCTCCGGGCACGTGCTCGGCCGGAGCGACCTGGTGATGAAGTCGCCTGGCGGCGGCATTCCCCCGTATGAGCTCGACAAGGTACTCGGCCGGATGACGCTGAAGCCGCTGTACGAGGATGATTTCCTGTCCTTCGACGTACTCAGCAAGCCGAATCCCGAGCTCGCTCGTTCGTGACTCGATCGCTCTTCAGCCTCGACAACCAGATCGCGATCGTCACCGGCGCATGCGGGAAGCTGGGGCCCGTCTGGGCCGACGCGCTCCTCGAGGCGGGTGCACGCGTCGCCGCCTTCGAGCTTCCAGGCGCGCCGGCCTCGCCCGTGTACGCCGCTTTGGCGAAAGGTGCGGGCGACCGCCTGCGCCGGTTCGACTGCGATGTGACCGACCGCGCGTCTCTCGAGGCGGCGGTGGCGCGGCTGGCAGCCGATGTCGGGGAGCCGACCGTCCTGATCAACAACGCCGGCGTGGACCAGCCGCCCGACGCGGCCGGCCGCCGGTCCCGGATTGGCGAGCTGCCGATCGATCAGTTCCGGCGGATGGTCGAGGTCAATCTGCTGGGGACGTTTCAGGCGACGCAGATCGTCGGCACCCGGATGGCGGCCCAGGGACGGGGATCGATCGTCAACATCGGGTCGCTGTACGCGTCGGTCTCGCCCGATCAGCGGTTCTACGATCATCTGCCCGGCGACCTGCCGTTCCTGAAGTCCCCGGCGTATGGCGCCTCCAAGGCGGCGGTCGTGAACCTGACGAAGTACTTCGCCACGCTGTGGGGGCCGTCGGGTGTCCGTGTGAACACGTTGTCGCCCGGCGGCGTGGCGGGAGGGCAGGACGATCAGTTTCGGACCAAGTACGGAGCGCGGGTGCCGCTGGGCCGCATGGCGCAGCCGGAGGACCTGAAGGGGCCGCTCGTGTTTCTCGCGTCCGCAGCGTCGAGCTACGTGACCGGACACGAGCTGCGCGTCGACGGTGGGTTCACGGCGTGGTGACGCGTGGCTGGGCTGGACTGAGGTGGCGCGCGTGACTGAAGGCAGCAAGCCGGGACGGGCGCGGTGGCTGGTGGAGCGCCTGACCGAGCGCGTCAAGGCGGTCCGGGCGCTGCAGCGGGATGTGCTGAAGCTCCGGCAGCGCATCGACGACCTCGAGACGGCGCAGCGGGAGGTGACGGCCGTCGCCCGACATGCCGACCGCGCCGCCATGCAGGTACGGCTCGTGGCCGTGCTCAACCAGACCCAGCAGAACGACATCGAGCGGCTGGCCGCAGTCCTGGACGAAGCACGCATCGCCGAACACGTTCGGCGCGCCGTCGACGCCGCACGGCTCCTCACCGATCCCTACGAGCACATCGTCATCGAGCGGCTCCTGCCAGACGACGCGTATGAGCTGCTGATCCGCGCGATCCCGCCATCCGAGTTCTTCGACGATCGGGACCGGATCAAGCAGAACCTGACATTCCCGATGGAGTACGGCCCCACGCTGGCGGTCTCGGTGTGGGGCTACATGGACGATGTCATTGCGAAGCGGATCGTCCGGCCCGCGGTGTTCGACAAGTTCCACCAGCCGCTGCAGGCTCACTTCCGCTCCGTCTTCGGCGCGGAGTTCCTCGACCGGGCGAATGCGCTGCCGCAGGCGGCGTCCGGCGGCCGGCTGATGCTGCGCCGGCCCGGCTATCATCTGGACCCGCATCGCGATCCGAAGCGCTCGATGCTGACCTGCCTGATGTATCTCGCGCGCGAAGGCGACAGCGAGGAGCACGGCACGCAGATCTTCCGGGTCCACGACGACGAGGACGCCGACTACAAGCAGACCTACTACCCTGCCAGCGCGGGGCACCAGTGCGAGCTCGTCAAGGTCGTGCCGTTCCGGCCGAACACGATGCTCGTCTTCCTGAACTCACGCGGCGCGCACGGCGCCACGATCCCCGCCGATGCGCCCGCCACGCTCGAGCGGTACACGTACCAGTTCTACGTGGCGCCGCTCAACGAAGCGCTGTCGACGCTGATCAAGTCGCTCCCGCCGGAGCGGCGCGCCAAGTGGAAGAGCAGGGCGCTGGCCCAGCCCGAGTACGCCCGATCGGATGGGCGTGCGCGAGAATAGAACCGTGCCCCGGTATCATGTAGAGACCTTGGGGTCCCTCGGCGCCATTCCCGCGGTCATTCCGAACCAGATCGGCGGCCAGGACGCGCTGGCGGCCGACGGCCGGACGTTCGAGAAGATCGATCCGGCGACCGGCCGGACGCTCTGCCGCGTGGCGCGCTCGACGGCGGCCGATGTCCGGCTGGCGGTGGACGCCGCTAGGAAGGCACAGCCGGCCTGGGCAGCCGCGACGGCCGTCCGCCGCGGCGACATTCTTCGCCAGATTGCGCTCCTGATGCGCGAGCACCGGACCGCCATCGCCGGGTTCGTGGCCAGCGAGACCGGGAAGTCACGGAAAGACGCGCTTGGAGAAACCGACGCGGCCATTGAGATGGGCTTTTTCGTCGCCGGCGAGGGACGGCGCTTCTACGGCCAGACGACGACCAGCGCCGTCGCGAACAAGGCGGCGATGACGGTGCGTCAGCCGCTCGGTGTGGCCGGGCTCATCATTGCCGCCAATACGCCGATCGCCAACGTGGCGTGGAAGGCGTTTCCGGCGCTCCTCTGCGGAAATGCCGCCATCCTCAAGGCGGCCGAGGACACGCCGCTGTCTGCGTGGGCCTTCGGCCTGCTCGCCCGAGAGGCCGGCGTGCCCGACGGCGTGTACACGACGCTGCACGGCTACGGCGAAGAGGCGGGCGCCCCGCTGGTCGAACACCCCGATGTCGCGATCGTCAGCTTCACGGGCTCGTCCGAGGTCGGGCGATGGATCGCCGAGACGACGGGCCGCCGGCTGGCCAAGACGTGTCTGGAGCTTGGCGGCAAGAACCCGCTGATCGTCTGCGACGACGCCGACCTCGCCAATGCCGTCACCTGGACGCTCGGGTCGGCGTTCAGCAACGCCGGGCAGCGCTGCGCGGCCGGCAGCCGGATCATCGTCTTCGAGGCCGTGTACGACCGGTTCAGGCAGATGCTGGTGGAGGCCGTGCGCGGGCTGAAGGTCGGGACCGGCGACACCGACGACTACGGGCCGGTCATCAACGAAGGGCAGATGAAGGGAATGCTGGCGGCGGTCGAGCGCGCGAAGGCCGCGGGCGCCCTCGTCTTGACCGGCGGGGAGCGGCTGACGGGCGAGGCGTACGCGGGCGGCTTCTTCGTCGCGCCGACCGTGCTCGAACATGCGGCGCCGGCCGACGAGATCTCGCGGAGCGAGCTGTTCGGTCCCATCACGTGTCTGTACCGTGTGAAGGACTTCGAGGAGGCGATCGCGCTGGCGAACGACTCGCCGTTCGGCCTGACCGCCGCGATTCATACCCGGAACCTCAACCGTGCGATGGCGTTCGTCGCGCGGATTCAATCGGGCGTCGCCGTGGTCAACGGCGGCACCTACGGGAGCGAGCCCCACATGCCGTTCGGAGGCCTGCGGCAGTCCGGCAACGGCTGGCGCGAGGCCGGAACGCAGGCGCTCGATGTCTACTCGGATCTGAAGACCGTCTATATCAATCACAATCCCGGCCAGGTCTAGTGCCCACAGCGGTCGCGCTCATCCCCGCACGAGAAGGTTCCAAACGGGTTCCAGGCAAGAACATCCGCCGGCTCGGCCTGCATCCGGTGCTGGCCTACACGATTGCGCCTGCGATCGAGAGCGGGATCTTCGAATCGGTCATCGTCTCGACCGACTCGGAGGAGACGGCACGGATTGCGCGGCACTACGGCGCCGAAGTACCGTTTCTGCGGCCCGGCGCGCTGGCGGGCGACACATCGCCCGACATCGAGTGGGTCGACTACACGCTGGGCGAGCTGAAGCGGATGGGCCGGACGTGGGACTGCTTCAGCCTGCTGCGTCCCACGAGCCCCTTCCGCACCGCCGCCACGATTCGGCGCGCGTGGGCGCGCTTCACGTCGCAGACGGGGGTCGACTCGCTCCGCGCCGTGGAGAAGTGCGCGCAGCATCCGGGAAAGATGTGGGTCCTGGACGGCGACCGCATGACGCCGCTGCTTTCGGAGAGTCTTGTCTCGCCAGAGCTGCGACGCAGCGGAGGCGGACCGTGGCACAGCACGCCGTATCAGGCGCTGCCGCCTGTCTACGTGCAGAATGCGTCGCTCGAAATCGCCTGGACGCGGGTTGTTTTCGAGGGGCAGACGATTGCCGGCGACGCGATCGTCCCGTTCCTGACCGAAGGGTACGAGGGGTTCGACATCAACGACCGGCACGACTGGATGGTGGCCCAACGTCTGATTGCCGACGGCGAGACGGTGCTGCCAGAGGTAGCGACGGCGCCGTACGGCGCCGTCGTGTAATTTGCGAATTGATGGATTTACGAATTGACGAATTTCTCATGGGCATGCTGTCATTCAAATTCGTAAATTCGTAAATCCATCAATTCCAGTATCCATCCATGGGTGAACAGCAGCTCGATCAGGTAGCGAGCGACGAAGTCGTCCGTATTCCGGCGGCTGAATTCCGCCGGCTCGTCGACGCCGGACTGCCGGCGCGCGCCACGGCGCAGGCGTTTGCCGCGCTGGCGCGCGTCAATGTCCTGTACATGATCGCGCGCGCCTGGTCGGGGCACATCGGCACCAGCTTCAGCTCGATCGATCTCATGACCTGGATCTTTCTGAACGAGCTGCGCGGCCTCGATCGGGGCCCGGCGGCCTGCGACATCTTCTTTTCGTCGAAGGGCCACGATGCGCCCGCGCTCTATGCGGTGCTGATCGGGCTCGGACTGCTCCCGGAGGACAAGCTCGACCACCTGCGCCGCCTGCACGGCCTGCCGGGACATCCGCATGTGGAGACGCCGTACGTCCAGGCGAATACCGGCTCGCTCGGCATGGGGATCTCCAAGGCCAAGGGCATGGCGCTGGCGAACCGGCTGACCGGCACCGAGCGGCGTATCTTCGTGCTCGCCGGCGACGGCGAGCTGCAGGAGGGGCAGTTCTGGGAATCGCTCCCCTCGGCGGCGCATCGTCATCTGAGCGAAATCACGGTGATCGTCGATCACAACAGGATTCAGTCGGACACCTGGGTGGCGCAGGTCAACGACCTCGGCGATCTCGAGGCGAAACTGCGCGCGTTCGGATGGCACACGGCGAGGTGCAACGGGCACGATTTCGAGTCGATTGAGACGACGCTGCGCGCCCTCGATCGGGTGAACGACCGCCCCAAGGTCGTCATTGCCGATACGGTCAAGGGGCGGGGCGTGTCCTTCATGGAAGGCCCGGCGATGAAGCCGGGCGAGCTCTACGCGTACCACTCGGGAGCGCCGACCGAGGACGAGTATGCGCGGGCCGCCCGGGAAGTTCTGGAGCGGGCGTCAGAGGAGTTCGCGGCGCTCGGGCTCGGCACCCTGATCACGAAGACCGCGCGCCGGCCGGAACGCCGTGAGCCGCGCGCGACCGAGAACCTGCTGGCGGCCTACCGGGATGCGCTCGTCAGGCAGGCGGATCGCCATCCCGGCCTTGTCGTGCTCGATGCCGACCTGGTGAAGGACTGCGGGCTCGTGCCGTTCGCGGAGAAATACCCGGAGCGGTTCGTCGAATGCGGCATCGCCGAGCAGGACATGGTCTCCATGGCGTGCGGCATGGCCCGGCGCGGCGTGCTGCCGGTGGCGCACTCGTTCGCCTGCTTTCTGGCGGCCCGGCCGAACGAACAGATCTACAACCAGTGCAGCGAGGGGTCGAAAGTGCTGTACGTCGGTTCGCTCGCCGGCCTGCTGCCGGGCGGCCCGGGGCATTCGCACCAGTCGGTGCGTGACATTGCCGCCCTCGCGTCGGTGCCGTATCTCCTGATCGCCGAGCCGGCGCTCGAAGCGGAAGTGCACGCGCTCTTTGACTATCTGGTGAACGTGGCCGAGGAGAGCGCCTACCTCCGCCTGGTCTCGGTGAAATGGCCGGTGCCGTTCCAGTACCCCAAGGATCTCGCGATCCATCCGGGGCGAGGCTGGGCCGTGCGCGAGGGTGGCGACCTCGTCGTGTTCGGCTATGGGCCGTGGCTGCTGTCGAACGCGTGGCAGGCGGCGGAGGAGATCGAAGGGACCGCGGGGGTCACCGTCCGGGTGGTCAATCTGCCCTGGCTGAACCGGATCGATCGGGACTGGCTCCGGCAGGTGATCGGACGATCCCGCGCGGTCGTGACGCTCGACAATCATTACGTGCATGGCGGCCAGGGCGACATGATTGCCGGCGCCGTGGCCGAGCTCGGGCTGGAGCCTGCGGTGGCCGTCACGCGGATCGGCGTGACCGAGCTGCCGGAGTGCGGGACCAACGATGAGGTCCTCGCCTATCACGGTCTTGACGTGCCCTCGCTCGCCAGGGTGTTCCGCCTGGCCGCCGAGAGACGCGGGCGGCCCGCCGCGTCACAGCTGGCATGACCGTTCTCTTCTGGGACATCGACGGCACGCTCCTCACCACGCTGCGCGCCGGCATGGTGGCGTGGAACGCTTCAGTCCGGGAGCTGACCGGCCGGGACTTCGACCTGAAGACGGAGCTGCGTTCGGCTGGTCTGACCGACTACCAGATCGCGCTCAAGACATTCGAGACGCTGGACCTCACACCTGATACGGAGACGCTCGATCGCCTGGTCCGGCGGTACGAGGAGCTGCTTCCCGCGAGCCTTCCGCTCAAGAACGGATACGTCCTCCCGAACGTCCGCGAGATCCTCGAGCATCTGCGCGACCGGGCCGACGTCCGCTCGTATCTCCTGACGGGGAACACCCGTGGCGGGGCGCGTGCGAAGCTCACGCACTTCGGGCTCGTGGACTTCTTTGACGAGGGGGCGTTTGCCGAGGACGCCGGGCCGCGTTCGACGATTGCGACGCGCGCGCTGGATCTGGCCCGCCGGGGCGGCTCCGTCGCGGATGATGCGATCTTCGTGATCGGTGATACGCCTCACGATATCGAGTGCGCGCGCGCGATCGGTGCGCGCACGATTGCAGTGGCGACGGGCGGCTACACGCTCGAGGAGCTGCAGGCGCACGATCCGTGGCGCGCCTTTCCCGAGCTGCCGCAGGTCGATCAGTTCGTCTCGCTGCTCGGCGTCCGGCGCTCGAACGAAGGCCGGCCCGCGGCACGGGGATCGGTGTCGGCATGAGGCACGCCATCCGCCGATCCCCCCGCCTGTGGCGTGTCACACGCCTGCTGCGGCGGTGGTACCACGCCCGTTTCGACGCGTACCCGGACTGGCCGGCGGCGCTCGCGAGCGATCCGGCGTCATGGCAGTCGGCGAAGGACACGGCCCAGGGGGGGCCGCGGGTCCTGATGGCCACCGCCATCGGCGCGTATGCGCATGCCATCACGCTCGAGAGCGTGGTGGCCGCCGCGCTGACCTTCAGAGGCGCCGAGGTGCACGCCCTCGTGTGCGACGGCGCCCTGCCGGCGTGCGCCGAGTGCGAGGCCTCGCTGTACCCGAACGTGTCGAAGTTCGTGGCCCACGGCCCGAGCCGCGACCTGTGCCGCGACTGCATGTGGCCGGCCGAGCGCGTCTACGCGCAGCTGGGGCTGAAGGTTCACCGCTACAGCGACTGGCTGACCGCCGACGAGCGCATCGAGGCCCGGCGCATTGCGCGTACCGTGCCGGTCGGAGAGATCGGGACGTTCGTGCTGGACGGCCTCGCGATTGGCGAACAGGCGCACGCCGGCGCGCTGCGATTTTTTGCGACCGGGTCGCTCGAGTCGGAGGCGGCGGCCGAGCCCGTGCTGCGCCGCTACCTGGAGGCCGCGCTCCTCACCACGTTTGCCTCACGCCGGCTTCTGCGGACGATCGGGTTTTCCTCCGCGGTGTTCACGCACGGCATCTACGTGCCCTGGGGGATCACGGGCGAGGTCGCACGGCGTGAGGGCGTGCACGTGGTGACCTGGAACGTCGCGTACCGCAAGCGGCGATTCATCTTCAGCCACGACGATACGTACCACCACACCTTGATGACCGAGTCGCGCGAGCACTGGGAGAACACCGCGCTGTCGGCCACACAGGACCGCGAGCTGACGAAGTACCTGTCGAGCCGCCGCGAGGGGCTGTTCGACTGGATCGTCTTCCACCGGGCGCGGCGGCAGGACCCGGAGGAGATCGGCCGCCGGATCGGCCTCGACCGGGCCAGGCCGGCCATCGGCCTCCTCACCAACGTGACCTGGGATGCGCAGCTGCACTACCCGGCGAACGCCTTTCCCAGCATGGTCGAATGGCTCGTGCAGACCTGCGAGTACTTCGCCACGCGTCCGGACCTGCAGCTGGTCATTCGCGTGCATCCGGCCGAAATCAGCGGCTTTCCGCCGTCGCGCCAGCCGGTACTCCGCGAGCTGCAGAAGCGCCTCCCGCGGCTGGCGCCGAACATTCTCGTCGTGCCGCCGGAAAGCGACATCAGCACGTACGCGCTGATGTCGCTGTGCAACGCGGCCATCATCTACGGCACGAAGATGGGCGTCGAGCTCACGAGCGTGGGGCTCCCCGTCATCGTCGCCGGCGAGGCATGGATCCGGAACAAGGGGCTGACCCGCGATGCGAGCACTGCCGCCGAGTATTTCCGGATTCTGGCCGAGCTGCCGTGCCCGGAGCGCCTCGGGTCGAATCAGCTCGCTCGCGCGCGCCAATACGCCTACCATTTCTTCTTCAACCGCATGATTCCGCTGCCGTTCATCGAGCCGAGGGCCGGCTATCCGATTTACCGGCTCAAGCTGGACCGGATCCAGCAGTTGCTGCCCGGCGCGTCGCCCGGACTCGATACCATCTGCGACGGCATTCTCAGGAGGCGACCGTTTGTCATGCACGCGGCCGATGCCCAGGCCGCTGAGCTGGCGCCCGCGGCGGGTGCCTGAGCGACCGTGCTGCTGATTCTGGCCGCCGTGTTCGGCGTCGCCACGCTGTGCAGCCTGGCGGCCGGCGCCGTCGTGCGCCGGCTCGCGCGGCAGAGCGGCGCCGTCGTGCCGCCAAGGCCCGACCGCTGGCACACCGCACCGACGCCGACGATGGGTGGCATAGCCATCGTCGCCGGAACGCTTGCCGGCCTGGCCGCGGTGGTATTCCGTCCTGACGTCCTTGCTGCTCCGATTGAGTGGCTGCCGGTGCCGCTGGCGGCGCTGGTGATGTTCGGGGTCGGCATTTTCGACGACCAGCTGCAGCTCTCGCCGGTGGCCAAGCTCGTGGCGTCGCTGGCCACGGGCGCGTTCCTCGTGTTTGCGCTTGCCGGCCCCGAAGGCGGCCTGCCGTCGATCTATACGCTGGTGGCGATCGTCTGGTTCGCCGGCATCTGCCACGCCGTCAATCTGCTCGACAACATGGACGGCCTCGCGGCCGGCATCGGCCTGATCGCGGCCGTCTTCCTGGCGGTGCTGCTCGGCGACCACCTGGGTCCGGCGCTCGTCGTGCTGCTGATTGCGCTGGCGGGCGCGCTCCTCGGGTTCCTGTACTGGAACCGCAGCCGGGCGCGTCTCTTCATGGGCGACAGCGGCAGCCTGTTCATCGGCTCGGTGCTTGGCGCGGCGTCGCTCGTTCCCGTCTACAACGCGCCACTCGCGTTCATCAGTCCCGCCGTCATCGTCGTGCTGGTACTCATCGTGCCGCTCTTCGACACCGGTTTCGTACTCGTGCTGCGACGGCTCGCGGGGCGGCACGCCACACGCGGCGGGATCGACCACGTGTCGCACCGGCTCGTGTCGCTCGGCTTTTCGGAACGTAGTGCGGTGCGCATTCTCTACCTGCTCGGAATCGCGGGCGGCGCGACAGCGTGGGTGTTGATCGAGAGCCGGGGCGTGGAACCGATGCTTCCGCTCGTGGCTATTTTCGGCGTGCTGCTGACGCTCATCGGGATCTACCTTGCCCGGGTGCCTGCCTACAACGCGGAGGACTTTGTCGCCCTTCAGAAGTCGTCGTTTGCGCCGTTCCTCAAGGACCTCGCGTTTCGCTGGCACGCCGCTGAAGTGCTGCTGGATCTGATCCTCATCACCGTCTCGTACTATCTGGCGTTTCGGCTTCGCTTCGAAGGCGAGGACCTCGACAATTTCCTCCCGTATTTCACCGCGTCCCTTCCGGTCGTGCTCGGATGCAAGCTCGGGGCGCTCTACGGGTCGGGGCTGTATCAGCGGTCCTGGGTGACGTTCGGCCTTCGCGACGTGGCCACCGCCGTCCGCGGCGTGCTGCTGGGATCGCTGCTGTCGGTGCTGACGGCGGCGTACCTGTATCGACTGGTGGGGTTTTCCCGGGCGGTGTTCGTGCTCGACGCCTTGCTGCTGGGCGTGGCGATCGTCGCGACCCGGGCGTCGTTCCGTGTGATGAACCTGGTGGCCGCCACCCGCAACAAGCGCAGCCGGCGTGTCCTCGTCTACGGCGCCGGCGCGTTCGGCCAGACGCTGGTCCGGGAGATGCGCGCCAATGCCCTGTGGAACATGAATCCGGTCGCCTTCATCGATGACGATCCGATGAAGGCGCGGCGATGGATCATGGGCGTCCCGGTGCGCGGCACGATCGAGGATCTCGAAGCGACGATGCGGCGGTACAGTATCGACGAGGTGGTTCTGAGCAGCCCGTCGATCAACGGCAGCGTGGAGCATCGCATCCGAGAGATCTGCGCCGGCCTGGAGCGTCCCGTCCGGCGTCTCCACATGCAGATTTCCTAAGTCTCCCTTGCTTCGCGTTGGCATCGACGGCCGCGCGTTCGTTTCTCCGGCCGCAGGCATCCGGCGATACGTGGCCGGGCTCGTCCGCGCGCTCCTGGCGCTCGGGGAGCCGCTCGAGGTCGTCGCCCTGGGCGGTCCTGTCGGGGCGCATCTGCCGGCCGGGATCGGGCACGTCGGAGAGCCGTCGCATCCCCCCACCAACCTTGGATGGACGCTGGTCGGGCTGCCGCGCGCCGCACGTGCCGCGCGCGTCGATCTGATCCATGCGCCTGCCTATACGGCGCCCTTCTGGTCCCATGTGCCGGCCGTTCTCACCATCCACGACGTCAGCTACGAGCTGCATCCCGAGTGGTATCCCTACCGCAGCGACTGGATGCGGCGCGCGTTCTACCGGTTGAGTGCGCGTGCGGCCGCGCACATCCTGACGGTCTCCGCGTTCTCGGCATCGGAAATTGCGGTCGCCTATGGCATTCGGCCGGACCGCATCACCGTGACCCCGCTCGGCGTGGACGACGTGTTTACGGCACCTGGTGGCGACCACGCGGCGCTTCCGGCCGGCGTGCGGATGCCGTACGTGCTGCACGTGGGCGACCTGCACGCCCGCCGGAATCTGCCCCTGCTGGTCGACGCGGTGCTTGAGGCCGGGCGCCGCCTCGGCGGATCCCCGGCCCTCGCGCTGGTCCTCGTGGGCGTGGACCGCGGTGTTCGCGCCACGCTCCTCGCCCGGGCGTCGGAGGCCGGCGCAGGCGGCGTCGTCGTGCACCTGAGCAAGCTGAATGACACGGAGTTACGCGCGCTCTTTCGCGGCGCCGCGGCGTTCGTGTATCCATCCTTGTACGAAGGCTTTGGCCTGCCGCTCCTCGAGGCCATGGCAAGCGGTACGCCTGTGATCGGATCCACGGCTGCGTCGATACCCGAAGTGGTCGGCGACGCCGGGCTGCTGGTCGATCCCCGCGACCGGGCCGGCTGGACCGACGCGATTGTGCGGGTCGTGGGCGACCCGGCGTGGAGCCGGCGCCTGCGGGCCTCGGGCCTGCAGCGGGTGTCGCAGTTCACCTGGGCGCGGACCGCATGGCTCACCCTGGAGGTGTACCGGCGTGCCGCCTGACATCTCGGTGGTCGTGGTGACGTGGAATGGGCGGTCGTTCGTCGAGCCGTGCCTGGAGGCGCTCGCGTCCCAGCGTGGCGTGGCGTTCGAAACCATTCTGGTCGACAACGCGTCGAGCGACGGCACCGCGGAGCTGGTTCGGCAGAAGTTCCCGGACGTCCGGCTGATCGTCCTGCCCGAGAATCTCGGCTTTGCCGGCGGTAACAACGCGGGCGTGCGGGCGGCGGCCGGCGAGTTCGTCGCCTTTCTCAACAACGACGCCGTGCCGGACCCCGACTGGCTGCGCGCGCTCCGCAGCGGCATCGACGTCGGGAGCCGCTTTCTGCTCGCGACGTCGCAAATCGTGTACATGCACGATCCCGCGGTCATCGACAGCGCGGGCGACGGTGTGTTCCGCTGGGGCGGCGCGTTCAAGCGGCATCACGGCGCGCCGGCGTCGGCAGCCGGGGGTTCACGCGAAGTCTTCAGCGCATGCGGTGCGGCGTGCCTGATCGCCCGTTCGGTCTTCCAGGAGCTTGGCGGGTTCGACGAAGATTTCTTTGCCTCGCACGAGGATGCGGACCTGTCGTACCGGGCCCGGCTCCGCGGGTACCGGTGCCGGTACGTAGCCGAGGCCCGTGTGCGGCATCATGGGAGCGCGACGCTTGGCCGATCGAGCGTGCAGAGTGTGTTTCACGGGCAGCGCAACGTGGAATGGATGTACCTGAAGAACACCCCTGGATGGCTGCTGGCGCGGACGCTGCCCGGGCACGTGCTGTACAACGCGGCCGGTGCCGTGCACTTTGCCAGGCTTGGGCTGCTCGGCACCTTCCTCAGGGCCAAGGCTGCCGCCTTCGCCGACCTGCCCCGGGTGCTGCAGAAGCGGTCGGACATTCAGCGAACCCGGACCGTGGGCGTGCGCGCGATTGAGGCGCAGCTCGAACGGCGCTGGCTGGGCATCAAGCAGCGCGAAAAGCGGTTCGACGTCAGGCTGGTGCGGAGAACCCGGTGACCATCCCGGACGCGGCGGCGGTGATCGTCAACTTCAATGCGGGGACCGATCTACGCGATGCGCTGCAATCGATTGCGGACGAGTTCGCGGGTCTCGACTGGGAAGCGGTGGTGATCGACAACGCCTCCACGGACGACAGCCCGGCGATCGTAACGGAGTTCGAGCCGCGGGCGCGGCTCGTTCGCAACGGCGCCAACCTCGGGTTTGCGCGGGGCGTGAATCAGGGCCTGGCCCACACCGCCGCGCCGCTCGTCCTGATCATGAATCCCGACTGCCGGCTGCGGCCGGGTGCCTTCGCCGCTCTCAGGCGTGCCCTCGAGGGGACGGATCGATGCGCGGTCGCCGGGCCTCGCATTCTCGATCCGGACGGAGCCGTGCAGGGGAGCGCCAGGGGTGATCCGGACATGCTCACGGGCGTTTTCGGACGAACGACGCTGCTGCGCCGCCTGCTGCCGCGCCTGGCCGTGTCGCGTCGGAACGTCATCGGCGATGCGGACGCGGGAGAGGGCGCGAGCCTGACGGTGGACTGGGTCTCGGGGGCCTGCATGCTGGTGCGCCGGGATGCCGTGGAGTCCGTCGCCGGTCTGGACGAACGGTACTTCTTGTACTGGGAGGATGCCGACCTGTGCCGGCGTCTTCGCGCGCGCGGATATCTCATCCGATACGTGCCGGCGGCGTCCGCGATCCACGGTGTCGGCCGCTCGAGCCGCACCGCGAAAGCGGCCTCAATCCGCGCGTTCCACGACAGCGCGTATCTGTACTATGCGACGCACGTAGCGCCGCGCTCGTGGCCGAAGCGGGCGCTCGCGCGCGCGCTTCTTGCCGCGCGCTGCCGGCTCCGCCTGTTCAGAGCCGAGCGCGCATCTTGGTCCTAATGCCTTTCGGGAATGCCGAAGCTGCAGCCGATCGAGGGCCCGTATGGGAGTCGAGCGAGACGCGAGTTGTTACGCGGCACCGGTCGAAGCCGCGTGGAGCGTTATACAGGGCTGTATATCCTCTTGGCTGTACGGATTCACACCCGGTCATTAAGTGGCGATGGGTGAAGGACCTGCGGCGAATTGCGGGCCGTTGGGGGACGGCGCTACACTGCGACGGCCGCTGGATCGCTGGATTACGTAGTTCTGCCTACTACTTGTTGGGCAGCTTGAATCCCTACAGGTCAAGTACCAGACGCAGGCCGTTTTCCAGGTCTTTCAATGGCTGACCTCGGAGCCGGCCGGCCCGTTCGATCAGGAAGTCGCGGTCGAGGGTCACGAGCTGGGATACGTTCGCGACCGAATCCCTCGAAAGCCCCGAGGCTTTTGCGGAAATGAGGACATTCCCGGGGGCGTCCAGCAGGCGCAGATTCGTCATAAGAACGACGACGATGACGGTGCGGAGGCGGCTGCGATTGAACGCGTCGCTTTGCACGATGACGACAGGCCGCCGGTAGCCGGGCTCGGAGCCGTCGGGTTCCCCGAGGTCGGCCCACCACACCTCGCCGCGCTCGATTACCACGAGTCGCGGGGCAGTGACCGCGCCTGTGCGCGCCGAAGCGGCCGATCCGGGCGGCTCTCTGCTGTGGCGTAGACCGCATCGAGGCGGGCGGTGACTTTGCGGCTCTGATGTTTAGCGACGTAGTCGGCCAACGCGGTGGCGTACAGTCGACTGCGAGAAACGCCCAGGCGCTTCCCGAGAGTTTCGGCGGAGTCGAACAGTTCGTCTGGAATGGACAACGCAATTTTCATACCCTAGTATTACCACGGTATGGGCACAGCGGCAAGCAGCCCAACGAGCGGCTGTGCCCGTCGGCGGCCGCGCCGTTCGCCTTTCCTTCAGTCCAGAATCTCACCCGCCAGCCTCGACACCTCCTCGCCGATCGCCAGGCAGGCCGTAAGTCCGGGCGATTCGATGCCCGCCGCCTGAACGAGCCGCGGGCACTCGGGATCCCGCGCGACCAGAAAATCCGCGAACGCGTCGCCTGGAGGGTGGAGCTTCGGGCGTATGCCGCTTCCGCCCAGGCGCAGGTCCTCCATCTGCAGCATGGGCAGCAGCACGCGCGCGGGCGCCAGAAACGCGCCCAGCGGCAGGCGATCGGTCTCGTAGTCGTCCTTGCGCTCCTGAAATCGCGCGGTCGGCCCGAGCGTCACGTTTCCGTGCATCGTCTTCGTGAGATGGACCCCCAGCGAATGCCCCGACGCGTCCGGGACCGGGTACACCAGCGCGTTGACCAGCGACCGTCTGGACGGCACGAGTTCGGCGTATTCACCGCGGCACGGATGGATCCGAAAGGACGTGCCGCCGATCGTGGCCGACACGTCGTCGGCGTACAGCCCGGCCGCATTGACGACGGCGCGCGCGAGAATTGTCTCGGCCGGAGTCCGCACCTCGATGCCGGTGCCGCGATCGTCGGCGCCGACGAGCGGTGACGCCGGCAGGATCGCGACGTCATGCTGGCGGCAGAGTCTCGCGAGCGCGCCGACCAGCGCCTCGGCTTCGACGATCCCCGTCTCGGGCGAGTACAGGGCGGCGTCGCCGCTGATGTGCGGCTCGCGCGCTCGAATAAACGGGCGGTCGACGAGGCGCAGTCCGCTGACGCCGTTGGCGTTGCCGCGCGCCAGCAGCGACTCGAGGGTGGCGATGTCGTCCTGGTGCTGCGCGACGATGAGCTTGCCGCAGCGGCTGTGGGGAACACCGTGCGCCGTGCAGAACTCGTAGAGCCGCCGCGCACCGTCGACGCAGTATCTCGCCTTCAGCGTTCCGGGCGGATAGTAGATTCCGGCATGAATGACCTGGCTGTTGTGGGTGCTCGTCGCCGTGCCCGCACGCGGCTCCCGCTCGAGGATGCAGACGCTGTGGCCCCTTCGCGCAATCGCCAGAGCGGCCGAAAGCCCGACCACCCC
>Ga0155950_1004_pt1 | contig 24714 bp, 21 predicted proteins | sample RifCSPlowO2_02_FD_107604 | JGI IMG/M metagenome (GOLD analysis project Ga0155950, IMG submission 107604) | Acidobacteria bacterium RIFCSPLOWO2_02_FULL_67_21
GCGATTACCGTCCCGCAGCTCCTGGGTCATTTCCGTCGTCGCCTCCGCGCTGAACGGCGCGTCGCGCACGACCTCGCCGAACTCAAGCGGTTCGACGCCCATGATGTCGATCGGCGGCAAGCCGCGTTGCGCGCTCACAACGCCGCCGGATGCAACGAGGAGAATCCAGCACGCAAGAAACCGACGGTTCATACTCTTTCCTCGCTAATAGATGGGCGCGGACGCCGGGACCACCCGGACGCCTCGCGCCGTCCCATCGGTCGCGACAATCACTTCGAGATCGACGAGGCCATCGCCGTCAGGGTCGCTGAGAGCGTATCCCTGCGCGGCCAGCGCCGCGCTCGCGACGCGCACGTGGACGATTTGCAGGGACTCAGGCTCCGGGTCCAGCCACGCCAGCGTTTCCGAAGACGGCCAGGACGTCATCACTGCAGGCCCGACGCCCGGTTCAGGGCCTGCCGGCGGCACCGCGCCGCCGCCGCCCCACCAGTACGCGGCCGACGCCGCCACAACCATAGCGGCGGCTATTTTCAACACAGGCACCAGGAAAGACGGGCGACGCCCGGCGCCGGTGCCGCGCGCGTCGTCCCAGGCGCGCATCAATCGCGCTTCTACGTGAGGCCGCGCGGCGAGTCCCTGCTCCTCGCGGGCGAGGGCCTTGAGCGCGCTGAGCAACTCCTTCTCCTCGGTGTTCATGGCTTCGTTATCGTTCATATCAGGCACCGTTTCGCCACGGGCAGGCCGTCGCGCGGTCGCAGCCGCTCGAGCAGCATTTGGCGGCCCCTGTGCAGCCGCGATCGCACTGTCCCGATCGGCACGCTCAGCACCGCCGCCGTGGCCGCATAGTCGAGTTCCTGCAGATCGCACAGGATGATCACCTCACGGTACCGCGCGGGCAGGCCTGCGAGGCACCGGCGCAAGCGGCGACTTTCCTGACTGGCGGACAGGGCTGCGGCCGGGTCCTCGAATTCGGAGACCTCCTCGACCTGATCCAGCGAAATCAGGCGCCGCACGCTTCGCGCCTTGTACCGCGCGAGGTTGCGCGCGATGCCGAACAGGTACGTCCGCAGGCCCGCCCGCGTCGCATCGTAGCGCTCAAGGTCCCGCATGAGCGCGAGAAACACCTCCTGAACGATGTCCTCGGCCACAGCGGACGATCCGGTCATCGCACGCGCAAATCGATACACGTACGCCTGATGGCGGCGGTACAGGAAGCCAAAAGCTTCCCGCTCCCCTCCACGCGCGCGTTCGACCAACTCAGGGTCCGATGGCTCGGCCGCGTCTTCCACGGGCACCTATGGGGAATTGACACCAACTCGCCGGAAGTTCCCGAATCCACTATTTGGAACTTCTTCCCGCCGTGGCGCCAATGGTCCTGTAACCACAGTGTAAAGGGAGGTAGGGTGCGTCGATTGTCAGCAATCGCCGGCATGTTCGTGCTGTGTCTCGGACTCGCCTCAGCCGGGGCCGGGGACCCTCAGCGTCGCAACAAGGATACGCACGGTCGGGACGCGACGCCTGACTATGCGCGCGTGTTCGCGCAGGATGTGGTCAAGCGCCTCGACATCGTTGTCGCGGCCTCGGACTGGGATCGTCTTTCCGCCGACATGACGGAGATGGCTGGCGCGTACGGAGCGGCTGGGGGCGGCGGCCGAGGCGGATTCAACATGATGCCCGATCCGGCGGCGGTCGCGGCGTGCAATGGCCGTGTCGAAGGGGATTCGTGCACGTTTGCCACACCCCCGCAAAGCGGCCTCTGCACGCTGCTGCCGATGGGCGCTGGTCTCACATGCACGCCGCTTCCGAATCGGGGAAACCCTGGAGGCGGCTTTCCCGGCGGCGGCGCTCCTCCGGGTGGCGGCAATCAGCCGGGCGGCAATGTCGGTCGCGACGACGTCGAGTTCCTCCCGCGAACACCGATCTACATTCCGGCGACACTCACGTTCGATGGCATTTCGTTCAGCAATATCGGGCTCCGGCTGAAAGGGAACTCGAGCCTGCTGAATTCCTGGCGCAGCGGCGCTGCAAAGCTGCCCTTCCGGCTCAATGCAGACGGGCTTGAGGACGAAATCCCTGAGGTCCGCGACCAGACGTTTTTCGGTTTCCCCAATCTGAATCTGACCAACAACTCCCAGGATGCCTCCTTTTTGAGAGCGAAGGTCACGGGCGATCTTTTTCGCGAGGCCGGCGTGGCAGCTGCACGCACCGCCTTTGTCCGCGTCTTCTTCGATCGCGGCGCGGGCTCCCAGTATCTGGGGCTGTACACCCTCGTCGAAATTCCCGACCAGCCGATGCTCGAGATCCAATTCGGAAGCGAGAACGGCAATCTGTACAAGCCGAACGGAACCGGCGCGCGCTGGACGGTGTTCGACCCGGAGTCCTTTCCCAAGAAGACAAATCAGCGCGATGAAGACTGGACGGATGTCCAGGACGCGATTGCGGTATTGAACGAGTCGCGCGCCAATCCTGCCGTATGGCGTGCCCGACTTGAGGCGCGGTTCGCCGTTTCATCCTTTCTGCGATGGCTCGCTCTGAACACAATCATCGGCAACACCGACACGTATGGCGGGTTCGCGCCCCACAACTACTGGGTCTACGGCAGTCCGCGCCACCGCGACCGGCTTTTCTTCATTCCGTGGGACCACGATCTGGCGCTCAACGCGGCGGGACCCGGAGGAGCAGGAGCGGGTGGCGGCGCCAACACGGGACTGAATCTGTTTCACGATGGCGTGAACACGGCGTCCTGGCCGCTGGTTCGCTATCTCATGGACGACCCCGTTTATCGCGCGGCGTACCGGGGTTACATCGAGGAGCTGCTCAACACCGTGTTCGAGCCTTCGGCCGTGACGGCGCGCTTTCAGGCGGAGTACGCCCGGATTGCGCCCTACGTCGTCGGCCCGGAAGGAGAGCAGCCGGAACGCTCCTTTATCCAGTCGCCCGAGGAGTTCACACGGGCGGTCACCAGCCTCGTGACGTACGTCCAGACCCGCGGCTCAACCGTGCGACAGGCCCTGGTGAACAGCCGATGAACCGATATGTCTGCTGCTTTCTGGGGCTATGCGCTTCCATTGCGGCGCCGGCGGCGGGTCAGACCGTCCAGGAACCCGCGCCGCCTGAGCCTCCGCCGCCCGTCTTTGAACTGATGCCGGAGGCGTACATCCAGCTTGATTGGCGTGGCTATCCTGAATCTCCCGTGACACCCGGAACGGGGCGGCTCGAATTCAACACATTCGAGGTCCGCAGGATGAGAGCGGGTGCGACCGGCCAATGGCGCGGAATGCGTTTCGAGTTCACGCTCGACCCGCAGGACATCGACGGCACTTTGGTCAAGGACGCTTATGTGGAGTTTCGACCCGGTTCATACGAGATCCGCTTCGGTCAGTTCAAACCGTCCGGCAGCCGCGATTACGGCACGTCCGCGCGCCAGGCTGATTTCCTTGAACGCGCCGCGCTCGGGGGCTCCCTCTCCACTCAGCGCGATCTCGGCGTTTCGCTGCATGGCGATGTGGGCCAGTATTTCGATTACGACGTCGGGGTGTTCGCCGGCGACAACAACGGGGCATCGAGCCGGTCCGGCGTGACCGGTGCCGGCCGTTTGGAATGGGAGCCGCGTAGGGATCTCGTTCTGGCGATGTACGGAAGCGAAGGCCGCCTCAGAGCGGTCGAGACCGATCCGGAGAACGGACTGGAAGGGCGGCTGTCGTCCGGCTATCGTTTCTTTGAAAACGTATACGTGCAAGGGCAACGCACGCGCGTCGGCGGCGACATCGAGTGGAGCCCAGGTCCCTTCCAGTTCACGGTCGAGACGCTGCGTGTCCGCGACGAACGGCGGGAGCAGGGCGTCGATCTCGACAATCTTTCCCCGCTCGTGGGGGTCGCTACGAACTTCACGACACGGTGGCGGTTCGCGAGGCGACGCGACCTCGTCGTGCGCTACGAGTATCTCGGATTCGACGATGCTGGCCCCAAGACGGATATGGCGAGCGTGCGCCCCCGGGCGGCGGACGTCCGCGCGCGCGCGGCCCAGGCGGTGACCTTCGGCGGATCGTGGGGCGTTACCAACTGGCTGCGGCTGATGGGAAACGCCGGCGTTGAGTGGTTCTCCGATCCGCGGACGGCGCCGGAGGCTGGCGTCAATCGGGGCTACTGGACGCTCGGCACGCGTCTGCAGCTGGAACTCCCTGGCATCCTGGGGCTGCGCGTCAGGTGAGCGCGAAGGCCCTCCTCTCACCGTCACGCGATATGGAATTCGACGTCGTTCGAGCCTTCGAGATCGCGACGCCCGCGCTGGTCGAGGGGCGGTCCCTTCAACAGCGTATCGATCGCACGTACCTGCTGGCGGCAGACCACCTCGAGCCGCTGCTGGCGCGGCTACGCCTGGGCTACTGCCTGCTGCGCGCCGGCGAGCGGGGGTGGGCGCGGTACGAAAGCGTCTATCTCGACACCCCCGATCGCACTCTGTATCACGCCCACAGGTGCCGGCGGCGGCCCCGATACAAGGTCCGCATTCGTCATCACGTGGACCGGCAGCTCTCGTTTCTGGAGATCAAGAGCAAGACCAACAGCGGCCGCACGGTGAAACGCCGTCTCCCGCTTCCCTACGGGCAGAACCACCTCGGAGCTGCCGAGCGGCAGTTCATCGAAAACCATGCGCCGGTCGATGCCGTGCGGCTGATGCCGTGCCTCACGATTTCATTTATGCGACTGACGCTGGTCGGCAGGGGCCTCAATGAGCGTCTCACCTTCGACCGCGACCTGACGTGTGCTGGTGGTCCGCGCGAGGAGCGTTTCTCGCGGGTGGTCATCGCCGAGGTCAAACAGGCCGAGTATTCAAACCATCTCGGAGCCGTCGCCGCGCTCAGGAGCCTTCACGCGCGCGAGGCCGCCTTCAGCAAGTACTGCGTCGGGACAATCCTGGTGGCGCCCGTCGCCGGCAACATTTTCAAACCGACTCTTAGGGCGGTGGAGCGACTCTCGGCATGAACACTCTCTTCGGCGTTGTGGCCGCATCTCTGAGCAGCAGTGCCGTCGTGCTGCTGGCGCGGCTCGGCCTCAACATGCTGTTTACGGCGGTGGTGGTGCGGCTCGTCTACTACCGTCTGTACCGCAACCGTGACTATGTATTCACGTATTTCCTGATCAACCTCGTCACGTTCTCGCTCGCGTACCTGCTCAGCAATGTGCCGATCGAACTCGGATTTGCACTTGGCCTCTTCGCAGTATTCGGGATCCTGCGCTACCGCACCGAGGCGATCAAGGTTCGCAATCTCACCTATTTGTTCGTCGTCATCGGAATTGCGCTTCTGAATGCCCTGGCAAACGGGGGCATCACACTGGCCGAGCTTCTGGTGGCAAATGTGGTCATCGTCGGGACGGTCGGAATACTCGAAGCCGCGCCCTTTTCAGGGCGTGAGGAATCGCGATTGGTTCATTACGACCGGCTTGATCTGCTCAGTCCAGCCGACACTGCCGCATTGTTGGAGGACCTGCGCAAGCGAACGCATCTTCCGGTAGAACGTGTCGAGATCGGCGACGTTGACTTGCTGCGCGACTCTGCCTTGATCACAATTCACTATCGGTCTGAGTCACCTGGGCGGAAGTAGGGACGGCGGATTGTCAAATCCAGGAAACTGTCGGACGCCGATCTGACCATGCGGGGACGTGACGTTTCGCATTGGGTTGCGGCTCAGCTATGTCCGGGCTGCGCGCGACGACGAATGCAGGCCGAGAACCTCCGGCGATTGGGATCCATCGGTGGATACGGGCGTGACTGGACTCACGCGGATTCGATCAGCCAGGGTGCGACATTCGTCCAGTACGGTGAGCCATTTTTCACAAGTTTTCCAATCCCGCGGGGACAATTCGGGGACAATCCGCTGGACCACATGGGTGCTTCACTGTCCTGAGACAGCCCGAAGCGGCCGGCCTCAACTTACTTCCAGTCCCTTTCTTCGTCCGTGACGTTCAGGTAGCGTTGGTGCGCCACTCGCGACCGAATTTTATCAGTGCGGCGCCTGCGATTCCGGGTATGTTCTCAAAAGCCCGCTTGCAGGTGGTTTTGGGAGATGCGCGGTCGGCGGTATCCCCAACAAGATTGACGCGCTCAATCAGCTTTCCAGAGGCTCCCGCAGGCGTCAACCCTTGCGCCGTGGTGCTGGTGACAAGAGACTCGGAGGAAGACATGACCACGGGGTGATGGCACTGTGATGAGCGACGGGTTTACCAACCGTGAGGGGATTCAGATGACGATAACGAGACTTATCCTGCTGGTGATGGCGGCATTTCTCGTGGTCTTTGCGATTCGGGTCTTCGGCTCACGCTTTTTGAACAAGTAGACTATGACCTCGTCCTAGAGTTGACGCCGTACGATCCGAGAGTTCAGCTGAACGCGGCAGCACGAGTGCGAGCATGCCGGCGAGCCCATCAAGCATCAGGCAAACCGCAAGAGGCAGCATTCCCACGTTTCGTTGGAAGCTGACCGCCATGACGTTCTCCGTGTGCGCTTGAATCTGTCGTGTGTCAACCGCCGGAGCGTGCTCGAAACGCAAGGTAGGCGAAGATGATGACGAGCGCCACGAGAACGAATCGCGCCACTCCCATCAGTCGGGTGTTGGCGACGTGTCGCGTTCCCTTCGGTGTGATGCCGGTGATGGCGGCAACGGCGGTGATGAGTACTACGAGGCCAAGCCATACGAGCCAGCTCATGACGAACGACAGCATACACCTTGATCCGACGCTGCGCCGCAGTTCGGTCACGACCGCGGTTAACCGAGGAGGCACTCATGTCAGCCACACCGGGCGTCGTCAGTCTTGTCGCGGCGGCTGTACTGGCGCTGGGCGCGTGCACACGCGAAGGCAGTCTTCCCGCGTCCCCGGCAACGTCCGAGTCCCCGGAAGACGCGCCGCCGACGGAACGTGTCGTCGGGCCGCTGAGCCCGGCGGACGCGCAGGCCCTCGCGACCATGAATGACCGTCTGAAAGAGTACGTGGCCCTGCATATCAAGCTCGAGCGATCGCTGCCGAAGCTGCCGACGGAAGCGACGCCAGAGCAGATCGACAAGAACCAACGCGCGTTTGAAAGACTGCTGCGGGAGGCGCGGGCGACGGCGAAGCCCGGCGACATCTTTACGCCGCAGGCGCGTCCCGTTATCATCCGCTTGCTCGCGAGCGTTTTCGGCGGGCCCGACGGCAAGCAATTGAAGGCGTCGATCATGGACGAGAACCCGGTCGACCCGGTCGCGCTGAAGCTCACCGTGAATGGCCGCTATCCCGACACCGTGCCGCTCACCACGATTCCGCCTCAGGTGCTGCAAACGCTGCCGCAGCTGACGGAGGACCTCGAGTACCGATTCATCGGGGACTGGCTGATCCTGCTGGATACCCACGCCCACGTCATCGCGGACGTCATCGACAACGCGCTGCCCAAGTAAGCAGACAGAGGCCATCATGCGCACGCGTCATCTCGCTTCCGTGGTGCTCTGGTTCTTCGTCCTGGGGTTGACCGGCGCTGGTTGCCGAGACATCGGCGTCACGGCCGGCATCACCACCGTCGAGGCCCAACAGCCTCCTGCTGAACCGCCGGTGGCACTGCCGAACAAGGATGGCTCCTTCAAATTCTGCGTCCTCGGCGACTTTGGCACCGGCTCCCGGTCGCAGTACCAGCTCGCGGAGCAGATGGCCACACTCCAGGGGCTGTTCCAGTACGAGCTCGTCGTGCTGGTCGGGGACAACCTGTACGGAGCGGAGCGCCCGCAGGACTTCCGGACGAAGTTCGAGATCCCCTACAAACCACTACTGGATGCCGGGGTCAAGTTTTACGCGTCACTGGGTAACCACGACGCGCGCGAGCAGCGCTTCTACAAGCTGTTCAATATGGAAGGGAAGCTCTATTACGCGTTCAGCCCGAAGGCGGACGTGCGCCTCTTCGCGCTCGAGAGCACCTACCCGGCGCCGGAGCAGATCAAGTGGCTCGAGACGGAGCTCAAGGCGTCGAGCAGCAACTGGAAGATCGTCTTCTTCCACCACCCGTTGTACTCGTCAGGCGACCGGCACGGCTCGGACCTCCGCCTGCGCGACGTGCTCGAGCCGCTGTTCCTGAAGTACAACGTGAGCGTCGTGCTCACCGGGCACGATCACTTTTACGAGCGCGTCAAGCCGCAGAAGGGAATCGTGTATTTCGTCGTGGGATCAGGCGTCCTTACGCGCCGCACGATCACACCCTGATTCCAGGATGTCGTGTGGAGGCGCCGGCGGCGTGCCTGCATGCAAGCAAGCCCGGAGCAGTCTACCGCCGACTGTCGATCCACAGGCGAAGCTGTGCGCTTCTACCGCCCGAAATAGAATCCGCCGCCGCCGAGTAGTATCACCACAACAACGATGAGGAGGAGGGTGCTGAGGTTCATTGGTGAGTCTCTCCTGTATGCGTTTGTTTCTAGGGAGAGCGTAGCAGCGGCGAAGTCGGGTGTCTGTCTCTCTTTGAACAGGTAGCTAATTGGAGTCGAGCTTGTGCACGTCCCGTATCTCACGCAGGGTCCGTCGCATTTCCTCGACCACCTTCATCTGTTCGAGGGTCGCGTTCAGGGTATCGGCAGTCGCGCGCACACCATCCACCACCGCGTGCCGCGCCGCCTCGGCGGCGCCCCGTGTCTGCTCGTTGGCGGCGCGCGCCGTCTCAGCGGTGTCGCGTAGCCGCTCTCGCTCCTGTCGGATTGTTTCCAGCGCCTCGCGTTGGTGGTCGCGGACGTCACGCGCGTCCTCTGCCAGTTGCCTGACCTGTTCCGCCTCGTTCCTGGCCGTCTCCGCCGACATGCCGTGTGCTTCTGCTCCACGTTCCTGCTCGGCGTCCTCACGGTCGTCGCCGGTGTTCGCGGTAGGTCTGAGAGGCTCATTCATGCAATCCACCTACCGGCAGCGTACCAGCTTGCCGCGCAACGGGATGTCCTCAAAGAGACATTGAGACGTGTGTGCGCCAGAGCGACGGTCGACGTCCCGGCGGCACGCGCCGCGAGCAGAGTGCCCTGTCTTAGCCCGAGTGGCAGAACGGTAGAGGTCGTCACGCAGTACTGGCGAGGACGTGCGTTTTTGCACAGACGCAACACCGCTCCTCTTGCTACTGTCGAAACGTTACGTCGCCCGCGGTCATTCCGTAAGGAGGAGCGATGCTCACCATTCTGCTCGTTATCGTTGTGCTGATGCTGCTGGGGGCGATGCCAGCCTGGCCACACAGCCGGGGATGGGGGTATTACCCCAGCGGCGGCCTCGGTCTCGTCTTGTTGGTGCTGGTCGTCTTGATGCTATCGGGCCGGCTCTGACGCTCGAGCGTCAGACGGTAGTACTTCCGGCGGCGGCCGCTCTCCGACGATCCCCACTTCGACGCGACGAGGCCGTGACGCTCCAGCCGGTGCACGTATACATTGCGCTTCTATGTATAGTCGTCTGTCTACGTTAGAGTGACATTCAGGCGACGGCGCCATCCGTCCGGAATTACGGTGTGACCTACGTCTCAGGAGGGACAGGGCCAGGTGGAGGCAGCTGTGCGGTCGGTGACGGTCGTGCTGAGGCGCTTGGTCGCGGCAATCCGCGACTTCTGGATCGGCTATGCGCTCCCGGGCGGTAGTTGAGTGCCGGACCCGGCGTCCTGGATGCAGGACGCACGCACACGTCATCCTCGGGACGCCAGCGTGGACTGAGCGTCACAGTCGAGGGCGTTGAACCCGCTCGGCCTCGGTCGTCGGGATGAACCACCGCGGGCCTGCCGTCACCGGCCGCTCCGTGGCGTCCGCCTCGCGCATGAGCGAGAGAAGCCGTCCTCCTTCGACATAGGCGCATTCCGCGCACTGCCACGTGTCGATGAACTCCGCGGCCCCGTACGAGTCGCGGTGCCATCCCCTGATTCTCCTGCCGCGACGGGACAGGCAGCGCGGACAGGCCTTCGGGAAGAGCAGTAAGTACTCCTCTCTCGTTCGAGGCGCCGGGATCCCTCCGTCGCGTCGGCGGAGGCGGGTCACGCTGACAAATGCCGCCCCTTCTCGCGCGGCGAGCCCAAGGCCCATCAGGACGACGACCACACCGACGAGCTCGATCCACCAGACGCCGTAGCTGGCCATGTCTCTTCTGTCATGACGAGTTGTCTCGCCAACGTGCAAGCGAGGTCAAGAGGAAAGTGAGATAGAATTCGCGCCGGTCAAGGGCTCGTCCCGCGGATACGGGAGGTGGGACATGCGCAAGTCCGGCTTGCTGCTCCTTGCGTGGCTGATGACGGTCTCGGCTGCCGCCGTCATGGCGCAGCAGCCGCCTGCGGTGCTGGCGCCGGACGCGATCTACGACAACGGCAAAGTCGTCACCGTCGACCGGGCGTTCACGATCGCCGAGGCGTCTGCCGTCAGGAACGGGCGCTTCGTGGCCGTCGGGCGCAACGCCGACATCCGCGCGCTGGCAGGGCGCGCCACACAGCAGGTCGACCTGCACGGACGCTCGGTGATTCCAGGGCTGATGGACAATCACAACCATCAGATCTGGAAGGCGCGCAATCTGCGCCGCGGCGTCAGCATGGCCGGCGCCGCATCCATTCCGGAGATGATGGAGCGGCTCGCGCGTCAGGCGGCCACCCTGCGGCCCGGTCAGGTCGTGATCGGCAGCGGCGACTGGGCGCAGGCACAGCTGCGCGAGCGGCGGAATCCTACCCGCCAGGAGCTCGACGTGGCGGTGCCGGGCCACCCGGTCTTTCTCTTTCAGACCGGCCGCAACAACGCCCACCTGAACAGCGTCGCGCTGAAGATCAGATCAGGGACATTCTTCCGCTGGCGACCTATGTCGGAGGGCGGCAGGTGTTCGCCCGGCAAGGCGCCACGTTTTAGAAGGCGGTTTCATGACCGACGTAGTGCCCGGCTTGAGCCGGGCTGAAGCCCGGCACTACGTACGCACTTGGTGTCCGTGGTCGGTTATGAAACCGCTGCCAGGACTGTGAGGACTGCGATGGCACACGTTGGCGCGCGCGCATGGATCGGAACCGTGGTGGCCATACTGCTTGGCGGCGCGGCGAGCGTCGCGCAGACGCCTGAGTCGCCAAACGCCGGCTGGCGTCCGCCCGCCGAGTCCGAGCGCTGCCCGTCGAAGTGGGGTGCCGGCGATCAGCGCGGGTCGGGCAATCACATGAGCGCCACGTCCGTCATGCGGGCGGCGCAACTGATTCGCACCGGCCAGACGTTCGAGCTCGGCCAGGTGCTCTCGGCCGACATGCCGCTCATCGGCAACCGCCGGTGGGATGTGGTGTACCGGTATAGCGGGCGGCCGCCTCAGCCCGGACAGCGGCAGGGGCTGACCGAGCAGGTCACGTCGGAGCTCGGACAGGTCGGCACGCAGATGGATGGATTCGCCCACCAGGCGATCGGCGGCAGCCTGTACAACTGTTTCAAGCTGCAGGACATCGCGGGTTCCGGCGGCATGACCGCGCTCGGGATCGAGAAGGCGGGCACGCTCATCACACGCGGTGTGCTGCTGGACATTGCGAAGCTCAAAGGGGTCGACGCGCTCGGCGAGGCGTACGTCATTACGCCGGAGGACCTGCAGCAGGCGCTCGCCAGGCTCAAGCTGACCTTACAGCCAGGCGACGCGGTGCTCATCAACACCGGGTGGGGGACGCTGTGGATCGAGGACAACGTCCGGTACCTTCGGAGCTCGCCCGGGCTGGGCGTGGCAGCGGCGGAGTGGCTGCTGAAGCAGGACCCGATGTTGATTGCCGCCGACAACTGCTGCATCGAGGTGCGCCCGGTCGGCGTCGGCCCGCTGATTCACACGCTGTTCGTGGCCGTGCACGGCGTGCACCTGATCGAGAACCTGAAGCTCGACGAGATCTCCGCCGCCGGCGCGGGGGAGTTCGCCTTCGTCGTCCAGCCGCTCAAGATGCAGGGGGCCACCGGCTCTCCCGTCGCGCCGACGGCGATCCGCTGAAGGTACACTAGCGTCTGCATGATGACCCGGCTCATTGTCCTGATCTCACTCGTCGTGTCGCTTGCGGCGAGTGCCCGGCTCCTGGCCCAGACAGATGCGCCGCCCGACGTCCGCCCCGGCAGCATCACCGCGGAGGACGTGCCGTATCCGTATGCGGTGTCGTATCTGCCCTTCACGATTTACGGCCAGGACGTGCGGATGGCCTTCATGGACGTGCCGCCCGCCGGCCGTCCGAACGGGCGCACCGTCGTGCTGCTGCACGGCAACAACTTCGCCGGGTTCTACTTCGGCGGTCCGATCGAGGTCCTCACCAAAGAGGGCTTCCGTGTGATTGTCCCCGACCAGATTGGCTACGGCCGCTCGTCCAAGCCGATCATTCCGTACCACCTGTACGACATGGCGCGCAACACGCACCGCCTGCTGCAGAGCCTCAAGATCGAGAAGGCCATGGTGGTCGGCCACTCCATGGGCGGGATGCTGGCGGCGCGCTTCGCCACCCAGTACCCGCAGGCGGTCGAACGGCTGGTCCTGTACAACCCGGTGGGCCTCGTGGACGCCCGGTTCGAGCGTCCGCTCGAAAGCCCGGACGAGGCCTACCAGCGCACGCTCCGATCGACGTACCCGGCGGTGCGCGCCGCGATCATGCGCTACGTGGCGCACAACCCCTCAGCCTGGAACGAGGAGTTCGAGCGCTTCACGCGAGTCCGATACGCGTGGACGCTCGGCGCCGAGTGGCCGCGGCTCGCCATGATTCAGACGCTGCTCAGCCAGGTGCAGCATTTCGACAGCGTGGTCAACGACTGGGAGCATATTCAGGCGCAGACGCTCGTGTTTGGCGGGGCCGACGACATGCTGCCAGGCTCGTCAGCGGTGTTCCAGCAGCGGATGCGCTATGTGGCAGAGCGGATTCCGGGCGGACGCGGCCGGCTGCACCTGCTCCCGGGCCTCGGGCACGTGCCGCACCTCGAGGCTCCCGACCGAACCTATCCACCCTTGCTGGCATTCCTGAGGGAATGAAATCAGGCGGCGGCTACCGCGCGATCGTCCATGCCGCGCGCCTGGCGCATCGCGTCGGGTGGGCGCACATGTGGCGCGCCATGCGCAGCCGCAACGCCTGCAAGACGTGCGCGCTGGGCATGGGCGGCCAGAAGGGCGGAATGGTCAACGAAGCGGGCCATTTCCCCGAGGTCTGCAAGAAGTCGCTGCAGGCGATGGCGTCCGACATGCAGCCGCCGATCGCCCCGGACTTCTTTGCCCGCTGCTCGATCGCCCGGCTGCGTACGATGTCGGCGCGGGAGCTCGAGCACTGCGGCAGGCTCGTCGATCCCGTGTACGCGGGACCGGGCGACACGCACTACCGGACGATCGGCTGGGATGAGGCGCTCGACCGGCTCGCCACCGGGCTGAAGGCGAGCGGCCCCGGACAGAGCTTCTTCTATGCCAGCGGACGTTCGTCGAACGAAGCGGGGTTCCTGCTGCAGTTGCTGGCGCGGCTGTTCGGAACCAACCACGTCAACAACTGCTCGTACTACTGCCATCAGGCGAGCAGCGTCGGCCTGACGTCGAGCCTCGGCACCGGCACGGCCACCGTCCAGCTCGCCGACGTCGAACGGAGCGACCTCTATATCCTGCTCGGCGGCAACCCGGCCTCGAACCATCCGCGGCTGCTGCGCAGCCTGATGGCCATCCGCCGGCGCGGGGGCCACGTCATCGCCATCAACCCGCTCAGGGAGATCGGCCTCGTGAACTTCCGGGTGCCGAGCGATCCGCGGAGCCTGCTGTTCGGGAGCCGCATCGCGAGCCTCTACATTCAGCCGCATATCGGCGGCGACATCGCGCTGCTGACGGGTGTCGCGAAGCTCGTGCTGGAGCGGGGCAGCGAGGATCGGGCGTTCATCGAGCGGCATACGGAGGGGTTCGAGGACTTCAGAGGGCGGATCGAATCGACCGCATGGAGCGACATCGAAGCGGCCGCCGGCGTGCCCCGGGAGACGATCGGTCAGATGGCCGCGATGTACGCATCGGCCAGCAACGTCGTCATCGGCTGGACGATGGGGATGACTCATCATCTTCATGGCGTCCAGAACGTTCAGACGATCGCCAACCTCGCGCTGCTGCGCGGCATGGTCGGGCGGCTGCATGCCGGGCTGATGCCGATTCGCGGGCACAGCAACGTGCAGGGGATGGGCTCGGTGGGCGCGGCGCCGCTGCTGAAGCCGGAGGTCCTCACGCGGTTCGCGCAGCGGCTCGGCGTCGAGGCTCCCTCGATGCGTGGGCTCGACACGATGGGGTGTATGGAGGCGGCGGGCCGTGGTGAGATGCGGGCCGCGCTATGCCTCGGAGGAAATCTCTTCGGCAGCAATCCTGATTCCGCCTTCGCCGCCCGCGCCATCGGCAGTCTGAATTGCATGGCGTACCTGTCGACGACGCTCAACACGGGGCACGCCTGGGGCACCGCGAAAGAGACCCTGATCCTGCCGGTGGTGCCGCGCGACGAAGAGCCGCAGCCGACGACCCAGGAATCGATGTTCAGCTACGTGCGGCTGAGCGACGGGGGGCCGGCGCGGTATTCGGGGCCGCGAAGCGAGGTGTCCGTGCTCGCCGAGGCCGGCCGCCGTCTCCTGGGCGACGGCAGTCGAGTGCGCTGGGAGGATTTCGAGTCGCACCGGAACGTCCGGGCGCTGATCGCCCAGTTGATTCCCGGTCTCGCGCCGCTGGCCGACATCGACCGGACGCGCCGCGAGTTTCACATCGCCGGCCGGCACGTGAGCGCGCCGGACTTTCGCACCCCGTCCGGGAAGGCACGCTTCCACGCGCTCGGGCTGCCGGCGCTCTCCGCAGCCCGAGGCCGCCAGCTGCGGCTGATGACGGTGCGATCGGAGGGGCAGTTCAACACGGTCGTGTACGAGGACGAGGACATCTACCGCGGGCAGGTGCGGCGCGACGTCGTCCTCGTCAGCCCGGACGACATCGAGCGGCTGGGCCTCGCGGCCGATCGGCGGGTGACGGTCAGAAGCGCGACCGGCGAGCTGGCGTGCGTGGTGCGGCCGTTCGACATCCGCCCGGGCAATGCCGCGATGTACTACCCGGAGGCCAACGCGGTGGTGCCGCGCGACGTCGACCCGCAGTCGCGGACGCCCGCGTTCAAGTCAGTGCTCGTGGAGCTGATCACGGGTTAAGCGGACGTAGTGCCCGGCTTTAGCCGGGCTGAAGCCCGGCACTACGTGCCCGCTGTCTCCCACTACGCTAGAACGAGAGCCTGACCGACAGCTGCGCCTGCCGCCCGGCATCGGCGCTGGTGATCAGTCCGGCGGTCACGAGCGGGTTTTCGACGTCGCTCCGGGCGGCATACACCGTCCGGTTCGGCGATCCGAAATTCACCCGGTTGAGGACGTTGAAAACATCGACGCGCAGTTCGACGTTCGAGGTGCCCCCCGTGCCGACCACCTTCTGGAACGAGAGGTCCACCCGCGAATAGCCCGGTCCGCGGAGCGAGTTCCGCGGCGTGTTGCCGAGCGTCCCGATCGCCGGGATCGTGAAGGCACACGGGTCGTACCACCGCTCCGGCGTTCCCACGGGCGTGCCCGCTGCGATGTTGCCGCACCCTCGTGAGACGCCGCTCGTGATGTCGTTCAGGTTCACCCCCGGCACGACATCCGGCCGATCGAGCCCCGCCGGTCCGCCCAGCACCCCGGACCGCGAGCGGTTCGTCGTCAGCCCCGGCGTGAACGGCTGCCCGGTCGTGGCCTGGACGATGGTCGAAACCTGCCACGTGTTCAGCAGGCCGCCGAGGAACGACCCCGGTTCGAACGCGTCCGGGATGCGATAGACCAGGTTGAACCGGTAGTTGTGCCGGACGTCGTAGGGCGACGGCGCCCAGTCGAGGCTCCGGTCGAACGGGTTCGGGCCCGTCTGGGACTCCGATCCGCCGAAGTCAACGTTGGCGACGCCCGTATAGTTGTCCATCGCCTTGGAGAGCGTGTAGGAGTTCCGGAAGGTGAGCCCGCCGCGGAGCCGCTGGTTCAGGCTGAGCTGGAGCGAATTGTACTCGGACTTCGAATCCGACACCTTCAGCTCGACCGTGTCCCAGTTGGCGGTCGCCCGCGGTTCCCGGCCGGTCCAGAACGGGCGGCCGTCCGCCGTGGTCCCGGAGGGGGCTCTCGGGTTGCCGTCGATCGTTCTGAGCATGGACGACCCGCGCGAGCCGGCGTAGGCCACCGTCAGCGACATGTCGCTGATGAGTTCCCGCTCCACGGCGACGTTGTAGTGCCACATCTGGGGCTGCCCCAGGTCGTAGTCGTTGATGCGCAGCGCGCGGCCGAACGCCCCGGTGGGCAGCTGGAACGGCACCGAGAAGGTGCCCGGGTTGTTGGCGCGGCTGAACGCCGAGTACGGCGGCGTGCCCGAGGCCGACTGCACCAGCACCGTCCCCATGTTGGCCAGGTCGAAGAGGCGCGCGGCCGCGCCGCGCACCGCCGTCTTGCCGTCCCCAGTGACATCCCAGGCAAAGCCCAGGCGCGGGCTGATGTTCCCCAGGGAGTTGTTCAAGAGCATGGGCCCCGGCGTGGCCTCCGTGTCGTTCAGGATGTCGCGGACCGCCGACTCCCGTCCGAACTTCTCCTTGTACTGCGTCTGCGGCTCGTACCGCAGCCCGAGGTTCAGCGTCAGCCTGTCGGAGACCCTGAGATCGTCCTGCGCGTAGAAGCCGAACGAGAAGAAGTTGAACGTCTTGGAGTTGAACGAGCCGAGCGACGGGGCGCTCAGGAAGGTCGGCACGCCCTGCAGGAAGGCGGCGACGTTGGCGAAGTTGGCCTGGCCGCCCCGCTGGAACGACTGCTGCACGAACTGCTCGTGGCGGTTCACCAGCACGCCGAGCTTCAACGCCGATCGGCCCATCGTGACGTTCATGTCACTGGAGAACGACCAGAGGTTCTGCTCGAACGCGCGTGGCAGCGTCCCCGAGGGTCCGAGCCCGCTCACGCCCCCGATGTTGATGACCCCCATCGCCTCGCCCGGCAGGAAGTTGTACCGCGTATCCGTGAGCACCTGGGACGGGTATTCGCCCACCTGGTACGAGTTCGGATGGCTGTACGACACCCTGACGGTGTTGACGACCGTCGGGCTGAAGATCTGATTCTGCGAGACGGTCAGGTACTGGTTCCGGGTCTTGGACACGGTGTCGTACCCGGGAAACGCGCCGGAGCTCACCAGATTGCCGTTGTTGGCGGTGTACCGCACGAACATGTTGCTGTTCTGCGTGAGGGTGTAGTCCACGCGCACCTGCCCGTACAGGTCGGACGCCGGCTGCGTGTAGAGGTACCGATACTGATTGTTCGGGGCATTTGGCTCGGGGTACAGCTCGATGAGCGGCGCGACGGCTGGGTCAACCGCGGCGGTCCGCGCCGAGAGCGGGAGCGTGTTGGCGATTCGTGTCTCGCCGCGCCGCACCTTGGCGTACTCGACCGTCCCGTGGAACTGGATCCGGTCGCGCCGGATCGGTCCGCCGATGGATCCGCCGAAGTTGTTCCGCGAGAACTCGGGTTTCACGCCAGGCGCGTCGAAGTAGTTCGCCGCCTCGAGGGAGCGGCTCCGGTGATACTGGAAGAGCGAGCCGCTGAACCGGTTGCTCCCGCTCTTGCTCACCATCACCATCTGGCTGCCCATCACGCCGCCGTACTCGGCCGGGAAGGCGTTGGTGAGCACCCTGTATTCGCGAATGCCGTCGAGACCGAGCGTCTGGCCGGTCACCGACGAGGAGCTGACGCCGGCCATGTTCCGCAGGTCCGATCCGTCCAGCAGGTAGGAATTGGACCGGGGAGGGGCGCCGGAGCTGCTGAACCAGTTGCCGGGGTACGTGCTCGAGCCTTGTCTCCTGGTTTCGGTGACGCCGGGCTGCATCATCGTCAGGCCGATGTAGTTGCGGCCTTCGAGCGGCAGCGCGGCGATCTCCCGCTCCGTGACGACCGCGCCGAGCGAGCTGGTTGTCGTTTCGACCAGTGCAACGTCCGCGGTGACCGTCACGGTCTCCTCGATTGCGCCCAGTTCGAGTGTGAAGTCGAGGTTCGCTTCCTGTCCCACGACCATTCGCACGCCGCTCCGCACCGCGGTCCGGAAGCCCTGAAGCTCCACCCGGATTTCATAGGGGCCTACCGGCAACGCAGGAAACCGGTACGACCCGTCGCCACTCGTCGGCGCGTTGCGGGTCAGGCCCGTATCCACGTTCCGGATCGTGACCGTCGCGCCCGGCAGAACGGCGCGGTCGGAATCCCGCACGACCCCCAGGATGGTGGCCGTGGGCAATTGTGCGAACGAGGGCGCGGTGCCCACGAGAAGAAGCGCTACGGCGAGGGTTGCGGCCACGCCATGGCGGTACGTGCTCATGAATATCCTCCCGACTAATCTGTTGGAACAGAGTCTCTTCGGCCCCCCCCATCTAGGGGACAAGAGCGCATCCCCCTGCATAGGGGATGGGGCCAAAGTGTGAGGAAGCTAACACCCGCTCACCGGCGGTGTCAAACTGGCGGAGCGGTTAGTATCTGCGCGGAGGCCAAGATGATGCCGTCAGCCACCCTGATCCGATGGAGGATTGCCGCCGCCGGCCCGCTCCTGGCGCTCGTCGTCCTGACGGCTCAGACGCCTTCTGGCCCCCGGGCCACGCTTTCTGGCAAGGTCACGGCCGAAAGCGGCCCGGTGCGGGCCGTCCGCATCCGCGCGCGCGATACCGTGCGCAGAATTGCCTATACCGTCTTCACCCACCGGGGGGGGCTACCAGATCTTCAACCTGCCGCCCGGCACCTATGAGATCGGCGCCGTCCAGGAAGGATTTGAGTCGACCACGCTCACACTCGAGCTGAAGGCCGGCGACGCCAGGATCGCCGACCTTGCGCTCCGCGCGGGACCTGCGGGCAACACGGTGGAGCGTGTCGACTACGACACGCTCTATCCGCCCGGGCGTGGCCGCGACGTTTTCATGAAGGAGTGCGGCGGCTGCCACGGCGTGATGCACATCCCGCTGCATCGACTCGGGCCCCGGAGCGAGGAGGCGTGGCGCCGCGGCGTCAACCGGATGTTCGAGGTGAACCGGAGCCTCGTACCGGTGGTGTCGCCCGACGCGGTGCCGGCGGCCGACCGCGAGCCGATCGTCAAGTACTTGAACGACAGCTTCGGCGTGCACACCACGCGCCGCGACCTGAAGCTCGATCCGCTCGTCGTGGACGAAGAGCCGCTCTTCCGCGCGATCTACGTCGAGTACGACCTGCCGCCGGTGGCGCCCGGCCCCGAGGGCAAGCCGGCCGGGTCGAGAGGCACGCACGACGTCTTTCCGAGCGCGGTCTCGCAGACCGTCTTCATGGTCGACACCCAGCAGAGCTCCATCCTTGGCATGGACCTCCGCACCCTCGAGTACCCGGTCCGCTTCCGCGAGTGGAAGATCCCGGTGCCCGGCAACGTGCACCCGCACGGCATCATCGAAGCCAGGGGCAAGGTGTACTGGAGCGAGCTGGCCGGCGGCGCGATTGGCGAGCTGGATCCGGCAACGGGAGCGATCAGCCGGTACCCCTCGCCGTCGAAAGGCGGATTGCATACGCTGCGGGCCGACTCGAAGGGAAATGTCTGGTACACGGGGGTGTACGGCCCGAGCCGCATCGGACGGGTCGACGCGGTGACGAAAGCCGTCACCGAATGGAACCCGTCGCGCGACCACCCGAACGCCCACTACTACGGGGTCGTCATCGACAAGCGCGACCGCGTCTGGACGACCGGCAACACGGCGCACATCGTGGCCCGGTTCGAGCCGCGCACCCAGGAATGGACGGCGTACCCGACGCCGACGCCGTCGGCGGGACCGCGCCGGCCGACGATCGATTCGAAGGGGCGGATCTGGTTCTCCGAGCACCTCAACGACGCGCTTGCCATGCTGGATCCCGACAGCGGGAAGATCGTCGAGTACACGTCGCCGCTCCGCCACAGCGGCGAGTACGAGGCGTATGCCGATCCGCAGGACAACATCTGGCTGAGCCTGCGGCCGTACGGAACGCTGGCGAGATTCGACCAGCAGACGAAGGCCTACACGTACTTCCCCTATCCCGAGCCGGGATCGCACACGCCGAAGATCGAGATCGACGCGCAGGGAACGATCTGGTTTGCCGCCGCGCGCAGACTGGTCAGCCTCCGTCCGAACGGCAACGTGCCGCCGCGCATGTAAACTGAAGTGCCGCCCGCGGGCACTCCGGTTACATGGATCATCTTCTGCTTCGCCTGGGCACGCGGCGCATTCTCATCGCCGACGTCTGCTCGAGCGCCGACGGCCACGGCGTCGGCTACGGCATTCTCCTGAAGCGCATCGACAAGGTGCTGATGCTGGCCCGTGCGGCCGGGGCGTCGGTCTTCTACAGCCGCGAAGCGACCGCGATCAACACCGCCGTGTTCCGCCTCTCCAGCGAGGAGGTGCGCGTGCTGCCGCAGTCCGGATGGCAGGCGGGGGGGCTGCGCGCCGTGTGGGCCGTCACCGCTCCGTTCCGCCTCAGGTCGCCGTGGCTCTGGGCGAAGCGGCTGATCGCCCGGGCGCTGCTCGGGTCGTTTCACGACAGGCTGGAGCGCTCTCCGCGCGTGCCGCGCGCCGTCCGCCAGTTCGTCGGGCGGCCGCGGCCACTGTACGAGCGGCTCCGCCGCGCCAATGGGACGTACGCCGAGCGCTCCGCGGCGGCGTGGAAGCACACCTACATGCAGCACGTCTATCGCCCGCTGCGGGTCAAGGGGCGGGGCGTGGAAGCCGAGCCGCCGCGCCTGTGGTTGCCGCCGGACCGCGAGCGCGAGGCGGTTGCGCAGGCGTCGGTGCTGGGCATCGGTCCCGCCGATCGGATCGTGACGGTCCACGTCCGCGAGACCGGCTATCGATCGGCCGCCGGGCTCCGGCAGCGCGACTGGGATGTCGTGCGCAACGCCCGCATTGAGACCTACGTCGAGGCGTTCACCGCGCTGGTCGCGCGAGGCTACGTCGTCGTCCGCCTCGGCGATCCGACGATGGCCCCGGTGGAGCTGGCGGGGGTGGTCGATCTGGCCACGTCGCCGGAGCGGACCGAATGGCTGGAAGCCTGGTGCGTCCTGCGCAGCGAATTTCTCATCGGCTGCGACTCGGGACCGTCGTGGCTGGCGGTGCTCGCCGGCGTGCCGGTGCTGACCGTCAACGCGATTCACTTCCGGGACATCGCCCGGCCGACGGATCGATTCATCTGCAAGCTCGCGCGCGATCGGTCCACGGGCGAGACGCTGTCGCTCCTCGAGATGCTGACGGAGCGCTATCTGCGGACCGGGCTCGACATGGAGAAGTACGAGCACCTCGACAACACGCCGAAGGACATCGCGCAGGCGATGCTCGACATGATTGACGTCATGGGGGGGGAGGAGCGGCTCTCGCTGCCGCAGCGCCGGTTCAACCGGGCGCTCGTGGCGCTCGGGCGCGAGTTGCCGCGCGACTGGAGCGGCCTCGAGGGCATCGGCTGCATCCGCCGGCCCAGGGGCGCGCTGTCACGCCGGTTCGCGAAGAAATATCTGGAACGGCGCCAGGTCGGGCCGGCGCCGTAGCCAATTCGGTGTACAACTGGCGTTCTCAGGAGGGGCCGATGACGATCTGGCCGAAGGTTCCGATGCGGAACACCGACGATCAGCATTCGAACGTATCGCGCCGCGATTTCGTGAGAACAACCGCCATCAGCATCGGCGGCCTGGGCGCCGGTATCGTGGCGGGCAGGGGCCTCGCGTCGGCGGCCGCGGCCCAGTCGGTCCAGCCGCCCGCGGCCGCGGACGCACGCGGCGCCCATGAGAAGCTGTGCATAACCGTCTCGCCGAGCGGGCAGGGGAGTTTCGTGCCGGCGCCGCCGGGCCCGCGTACGATCGCCGCGCACGCGGACGCCGCGCTCCAGGGCTTCAATGCCGGCGCCGCGATCGTGCATCTCCGTGGTGAGCGTGTCACGCAGGATCCGAAGGTCCCGCAGGGACGCCGAGGCCCCAACATTGAGAACTGGCGGCAGCTCACCGAGGCTGTCCGGTCGCGCTGCGACATCGTGATCAACTACGGCTCCTCCGCCATGGAGCCGGCGGTGCGGAAGCCGCTGCTCGCGCTGAAGCCGGAGGCCGGTTCGTTTCTCGTCGGCCATCACTACGGCGGCATGGCCGTGACCAGGGAGAACCAGCGCCAGTACGCAATCGATCATCTGGAAGCGGGCGTGCTCCCGGAAGTCGAGATCTTTCATACGGGCGACCTGGCGAATCTCAACGCCCTGATCGACACAGGCCTGCTGCGGCCTCCGTACTGCGTGACGCTGTTTCTCGAGTACGAGCGTGACTACTATCGCGTGCCGGCCACGCTGCTGCAGCTGCAAAGCATGTTGGAGCTGCTGCCGCCGAACACGCACTGGACGGCGTGTGTCAGAGGTCCGAAGCACCTGGAGATGGCGGCGCATGCGATTGCACTCGGTGGCCACGTGCGGACGGGCCTCGAAAACGACGTCGAGCTGGCGCCCGGCCGCCCGGCCCGCACGCAGGCCGAATGTGTGGAGCGGATCGTTCAGCTGGCGCGGAGTGTGGGTCGGGAAGTGGCGACGCCGCGTGAGGCGCGCCAGATGCTGGGCCTGCCACGAAAGCCGGAGAAGGCGAACTCATGAGGCGGACGTCGCCATCTCGTGTGGTGACGGCGGGCTAATTAAAACGTAGAGGCGGGGCTTCAGCCCCGCCTATGCATCCGCTTCCCGGTAGAACCCCAGCTTCTCGAACACCGGCCGGTCCGACTGCGAAAACAGGACGGCCGGCGCCTGCTCCGCATTGACGATGCTGTACGGCACCCAGGAGGGGATGGCCGTCACATCGAACCGTCCCGTGTGGAACTGCTGGTTGTCGGGCAGCTGGAACGTCACCGAGCCCTCGACAGTGATGAAGATGATGTTCTCGGTGCGGTGCTTCGGCTCGAGGCGCGACTTGCCCGGAACGAGCTGCAGCGCCGTGCTCATCGTCGGAAACGTCGACGCGCTGGTGACCGGGTTGACGTACTCGGTCCGCACGCCCTCGAACGGGTCCCGGACGCCAGCCTCGAGCAGCTTCTGCAGCGTGTCGCGAGCGCGGGCGTAGGGGTAGTACAGCAGCGGGTTGTTGTCTGACGGCCGCCGCGGCTGCCGGGCCGTCTGATATGACTCGCCGGCCACGTCCTTGAGCTCCTCGGAGAAGACCCCGCCGACCCAGTACGCCATCAGCACGTCCAGGCCGTCATACCAGATGGCATGCGAGTCGGACTCGTTGTGATGGTCGTGCCACGTCCAGTTGGGCGTCATCACCAGATCGCCCGGGTGCATCGGAATCCTGGTGCCGTCGACCACCGTCGAGGCGCCGGCCTCGGGCGCCTCCAGGATGAAGCGGAAGGCGTTGGCCGAATGGCGGTGCGTGTACGCGCGCTCGCCGGCCAGCAGCAGCTGGATGCCGCCGCGGAGCGTCGGCAGCGTGGCCGCCGGCATGAACGTCTTGAGCGCGGGATTGACGAAGTTGATGTTCCGGCGCTCGGCTTCCTCCACCGTCAGCAGTTCGCCCAGCGCAAACAGCTTCGCGCGGGCGTCCTGGTACTTCCACGAATACGGCACGGCCGGGCTGACCGGGGTGGGCGTGAACCGGAAGGCCTTGTTGCCGGTCGAATATTTCGGATGGGTGGCGGCGAAGAACGTCGTGAAGTTGCTCGACAGCAGCTCCTCGATGAACGCTTCCCGGCGGCTCTCGGCGTGTGGGGTCGCCACGGCAGGCACCTCTCGTCTGAAACAGACGTGCGCTAGACTGGTTTGCACTTCCACGTAGCCACAGAGTCACAGAGACACAGAGACAAATTAGCTCAAGAATCTCTGTGCCTCCGTGTCTCTGCGGCCCGTGCATGTAAAAAGCGCCTTATTCATCTGCGCGGACCGGGTTGACCAAGGCGCCAATCCGATCGATGGCGGCCCGCAGCACATCACCGGGCCGAAGGAAGCGCTCGTGCCCGAACGCCACGTCGTGCGGCGTGCCGGTGAGGATCACGTCCCCGGGCTCGAGCGTCAACCCGTCGGAGGCATGATAAATCAGGTCCGGGATGGTGTGCAGCATGCCGGACGTGCGTCCGGTCTGCCGCTCCTGCGGATCGTTCTCGAGCGTCAGCGCGATCTCCAGATCGTAGGGGTCCGGAATCTCGTCCGTCGTGACGAGCCATGGCCCGATCGGCGCGGCGGTATCCAGGTTCTTGAGCGTCAGCCAGTGCAGGCGGCCCGGGTTGGTTTCGCCGTTCACCATCCGGCGGTCGCGGAAGCTGAAGTCGTTCGCCACGGTATAGCCCGCCACGTAGTCCATCGCCTGCTCCCGCGTGATGTACTTGCCGCGCCGGCCGATGACGACGGCCAGCTCGATTTCGCTGTCGCACTTCTTCGAGGTCTTCGAGGCGATCACGGGCGCGCGGTGCGGCGTCAGCAGGTTCGGCATCTTGACGAAGAAGTACGGATCCTCCGACGGCCTGGAGACCCCGCTCGCCTGCGCGTGCGACAGATAGTTCATCGTGACGCACAGCACCTTGGCGGAGGCGCCGGCCGGCGGATGAAAGACAATGCGGTCTACGTCGTGGAGTGTCCTCGACAAATGACCTCCGACCCCATTTTCCGGCTCATTGTCCGGCGCGCCGCCGGCGTGTTCGACCACCTGGCGGGCCAGCGCGAGCGCCGGTTCGCCACCGCCGAGCAGCGCCGCCACCGAGCCGAACCAGTCCGG
>Ga0155950_1043_pt2 | contig 24458 bp, 20 predicted proteins | sample RifCSPlowO2_02_FD_107604 | JGI IMG/M metagenome (GOLD analysis project Ga0155950, IMG submission 107604) | Acidobacteria bacterium RIFCSPLOWO2_02_FULL_67_21
CCGTGCCTGCGAGAAAGACGTGATGGAGCGCCGTGGCGAACTGCAGCCGGAGCGGACCCGTCAACATCGCTCCGGTCGCGGCGAGTCCTTCCACGCCCCCGGGGATCGATACACCGGTGAGCTGCCGGGTCATCAGCGCGCCCATCGCGGCGATGCCGACCGCAGCGCCGATGCTGCGGGAGAACTGATTGAGCGAGGTCGCCAGGCCGAGATGCGCGCGCGCGACGCCATGCTGAACCGCCAGCAGCAGGGAGAGCATCGACAGTCCCATGCCCGAGCCGATGAGCAGCCCCGACTGCAGCACCGCGCTTCGAGACGAGTCGGCGCCGACGAGCGAGAGTCCGATAAACCCTAGCGTCATGAGCGCGCTGCCGGTGACCGCCAGGCTGCGGTACCCCACCTTCACGGTCATGCGGGCCGAGACAATCGACATCACCACCCAGCCGAGGAAGAGCGGCGTGAGCACCTGGCCCGCCTGCGTCGCCGTCGCACCCATGACGCCCTGGACAAACAGCGGGATGAAGGCGATCGCGCCGAACAGCGCCATGCCGACGAGAAACACCACGACGAGCGTCCGCGCGATCAACGGGTTCCGCAGCAGATCGATCGGCAGCAGGGGATCGGCGGAGCGGCGCTCCACGGCAACGAAGGCGACGAGCAGCGCGGCCGAGGCCGCCGCGAACCACCAGGCGGATGCGCCCAGATCGGCGGCCAGCGCCAGCAGCAGCGCGCTGATGCCGGCAAAGAGCAGCACCGCTCCCGTCCAGTCGACGCGCACCGCGGACACACGGCGGATTGGCGGATACGACAGCATGAGGACGGTGATGCAGAGCAGGCCGAAGGGCAGATTCAGATAGAACACCCAGCGCCATGACAGCGCATCGGTGATGTAACCGCCGACGAGCGGGCCGGCTACCGAGGCCAGCCCCCACACGCCGCTGAAGAGCGCCTGAGTGCGCGCGCGCTCCTGCAGCGCGTACAGCTCGCCGACGATCGTCATGCTCAGCGGGATGATCGCGCCCGTTCCCAACCCCTGAATCGCCCGCGCGAGAATCAGCAGCGTCATCGACGTCGCGGCGCCAGCCATCATCGATCCGACGAGGAAGATCGTGATGCCGGCGAGGTACATGCGCCGGCGGCCGTACAGATCCGAGAGCCGGCCCCAGATCGGCACCGAGGCGGTGGAGGTCAGCAGATAGGCGGAGAAGACCCAGCTGTAGTGCGCGAGCCCGCCGAGCGTCGCGATGACGGTCGGCATCGCGGTGCCGACGACCGTGGCTTCGAGCGCGCCGAGGCTCATGCCGAGCAGAAGCCCGGCGGTAATGGCGCGTCGCCTCCGGAGACTGATGGGCGGCGCCGTTTCCGAACCGTGCATCCCTCAGGGTACTACGGGCAGTCGGATCTCGAACACGGCGCCGCCGTCGGTGCGGGCGCTGATCGTGCCGCCATGGCGCTCGACGATCGCCTTCACGATGGACAGGCCGAGTCCGCTGCCACCGCTGGCGCGTGCGGCGTCGGCCTTGTAGAAACGATCGAAGATGAGCGGGAGGTGCTCGGGCGGAATGCCCGGCCCCGAGTCGCGCACCGTCAGCCGGACGACACGATCGATGCGCTCCGCGGAGAGCGCGACCTCACCGTGGTCGGGCGTGTGGCGGATGGCATTGGCCGCGAGGTTCTGGAGCGCCTGCTCGAGGCGGTCCGGATCGCCGATGAGCGTCTCCGCGCCGGCGGACACGTCGCGCCGCAGCCGTACCCCGCGGCGCTGCAGATCGTGCTCGTGGCGTTCGGCTACACGGCCGAACATCGCCGTGACGTCGACCGACGTGCGCCGCATGGTGGTGCCGCCGCCCTCCAGGCGGGCCAGGTCGAGCAGGTCTCCCACGATGCGCTCGAGCCGGTGTGTCTCGTCGGCGACGATCTGGACGTAGCGCTGCCGTGTCGGAGCGTCGGCCGGCACGTCCGGCATGGACAGCGTCTCCAGATAGCCGCGCATTGCGGTCAACGGCGTGTTCAGTTCGTGCGAGACGTCGGCCAGCAACTGGCGCCTGGCGCGGTCCGAGGCCTGCAGCGCCTCGGCCCGTGTGGCGAGCTCCACGGCCATCCGGTTGAAGGAGCGCGCCAGCGCCGCCACTTCGTCGCCGCCTTCCTCGGGCACCCGGGCATGAAGCTCGCCGTGGGCGAGGCGCTCGGTGGCCTGCTGCACCTGCCGAAGCCGCCGCCGCACGGGCCCGAACACGACGAACGCGATCGCCGCCACGCCAAGTGCCAGGATGCCGCCGCCCACGATGCCGAGCGTGGGCCCGAGATCGCGGGCCACGCGTGAGAAGGGCGGTCGTCCAGGAACGACGCCCACCATCCCGACGACCATGTCGCCCGCAACAATCGGCGCGAGAGTGCCGCGCGGCACGACGGGCCGCATCGGACGCAGGCGCGCGGGAGGTCCGTCCGGGCCATCCATCTGCCGGTCGCGGAAACGCAGCCCCGATCCCGCGCCGCGGCCGCCGGGGCGTCCGGCGGCAAACCGTTCGATGCGGTCGAATTCGGCCCGGACCGCAGCCTGGATGCCCTCGGGCACGTCGTCGTGGTTCGAGACCGTCCGGCCGCCACGCATGACCACGAGAAACGTCTGGTAGACGTTGCTGTAATGGTCGCGGACGTAGGCGTCCAGATCGAGCGCAGGATCGCTCGCGAGCGCGGCCCCGATATCGGACGCGACGATGGCGGCGAGCCGCTGCGGCTCGCGGGCGGGCATCGAGCCGGCAATGCGGTCGGTCGTCCAGAGGAACAGGGCGGCCTGCGCGGCCAGCATCAGCGCGAGGAAGGCGATCAGCCCGAGGCCGATGCGCCAGTACAGGCTGCGGTGCCACCGGACCCCGCCCGCTTCAGACATCGGCCGCCTTGTAGCCGCTGCCCCAGACGGTCAGGATGACCGACGGGTCGGCCGGATCCGCCTCCATCTTCTTCCGCAGCCGTTTGACCAGCGTGTCGACGCTTCGAACCGTCACGAACGTGGCGCCCTTCCAGACCTTCTGCAGCAGCGCCTCGCGGCTGAAGACGATGCCGGGGTGTGACAGCAGCACCTGCAGCAGCTGAAATTCCTGGCTGGTCAGTTCGACGGGCGTGCCGCCGACCGTCACTCTGCGCCGCGCCGGTTCGACGCGGATGTGTTTGTAGATGAGCGGCTCGATCGAGTCGGGCTCGACCCGCTGCCGCCCCCGGCGGAGGAGCGCCCGCACGCGCGCCATCAGCTCGCGGACGCCGAACGGCTTCGTCAGGTAGTCGTCCGCGCCGCTGTCGAGCCCCACGACCTTGTCCGATTCCTCCCGCCGCGCGGTCAGCATGAGAATCGGCGCGTCGGCATTCAGCGACTCGCGCCGAATCGCCCGGCAGACGGTGACGCCGTCGAGCCCGGGCAGCATCAGGTCGAGCACGATCAGGTCGAAGCGCCGCGACCGCGCCAGCGCGAGCGCGGTCGAACCGCTGTCGGCCTGCACGCACTCGAGGTGCTCGAGGCCGAGGTGCAGGCAGACGAGCTCGCGGATGTTCGCTTCGTCCTCGACGACGAGGACGCTCGGGCGCGGGGCCGGGGGGCTCTCCACGGACCCTTCAGAGTAGTCGATCGCGGCGTTTCTCCACATCGTGTGTGCCTGCATCGATCGTAGCCGGCGGCGGACGACGCGGATGTGAAGAAAGTGTGGCACGGCAGACCGCGAAATGTCATCGGCGCGACACCCTGCGGCCATGTTTCTCCGGTCTACTGGGGTACATGACAACGCGACTTGGTCTGATCGTCGGGGGAGCCCTCGCCGTCACCGTCTCCGTGGCTGCGTACTACCAGACGCAGCGAAGTGTGGACGGACCCGGGTACACGACCGCCATGGCGACGAGAGGGGATGTGGTCGATACCGTCGAGGCGACCGGCACGCTCGGCGCCGTGACCACGGTGCAGGTTGGCTCTCAGGTGTCAGGCACCATTCAGTCGCTCAATGCCGACTTCAACTCGCAGGTCCGAAAGGGGCAGGTGATTGGGCGGCTCGATCCTTCGCTGTTGCAGGCGCAGGTCGAACAGGCCGAGGCGACGATCGTCCGGCTGCAGGCCGACGCCGATCGCGCCCGCGTGACGCTCGAGGACGCGCAGGTCAAGCTGGGGCGCGGCCGTGAGCTGTTTGGCGCCGGGCTGGTGCCCGCCGCCGACGTCGAAGCCGCCGAATCGACCGCGCGGCAGGCAGAGGCATCGCTCAAGGCGGCCCTGGCGCAGGTCACCCAGGCTCGAGCCGCGCTCAATCAGAACCTCGTCAACCTCGGCCACACGGTGATCACGGCGCCGGTGGACGGTATCGTGATCTCGCGCAACGTCGACGTCGGCCAGACGGTCGCCGCCAGCATGTCCGCCCCGACGCTGTTTGTCATCGCGAAGGATCTGGGCCAGATGCAGGTCGAGGCAAGCGTCGACGAGTCCGACATCGGCCGGATTGCCACAGGGCAGCGCGTGAGCTTCAGCGTGGATGCCTATCCCGGAGAACCCTTTACGGGCGTGGTCACGCAGGTGCGGCTCCAGCCCGTCGTGCAGCAGAACGTCGTGAGCTACATCACGGTCATCCACGTGCCGAACCCCGAACACAAGCTCAAGCCTGGCATGACGGCCAACGTCAGCATCGAGATCGCGAGAGCGGACGACGTGCTGAAGGTGCCCAACGGCGCGCTTCGATTCGCGCCGCCAGGCGCTCAGCCGGTGGCCTCCGGCCGTCCCGCTCGCCAGGGGCAGGTGAACGCTGTCAGCCGCGTCTGGACCGTTCGCGACGACGGCCAGCTGCAGCCGATCGCGGTGCAGACGGGCATTTCCGACGGCGCCGCCACGGCCATCGTCGACGGTCCGCTGCGTGAGGACACGCCCGTCGTCACCGGCGTCGTGGCGCAGAGCGTTGCGCCCGCCGCCTCGGCCACCTCGCCGCTGATTCCACAGCGGCCTGGCGCGGGCCGGGAGAGTCGTGCGGCCTCCGGTCGGGGAGCGGGCCAATGACCGGCGCCTCGCCGCTCATCTCCGTCCGGGAGCTGACCAAGACATACGACCTCGGCGAAACGCAGGTGAAGGCCCTCCGCGGCGTCGATCTCGTGGTGCTGCCGGCGGAGTTCGTGGCGCTGACCGGTCCATCCGGATCGGGCAAGTCGACCTTCATGCACCTGCTCGGCTGCCTCGACCGGCCGACCGGCGGCGACTACACGCTGGCCGGGGTCGACGTGGCGCGGCTCGATCGGCGGCCGCTGGCGCGGGTGCGGAACACGCAGATCGGATTCGTCTTCCAGGGGTTCAACCTGCTGCCCCGTACGACCGCGCTCGAGAACGTCGAATTGCCGCTGCTCTATGCCGGCCGTGTCGGCGCGCGGGAGCGGCGCGAGCGCGCGGCCGAGGCGCTCGAGGCGGTGGGGCTCGCCGACCGCCGGAGCCATCATCCCAACCAGCTGTCGGGCGGGCAGCAGCAGCGCGTCGCGATTGCGCGCGCGCTGGTCAATCGTCCTCGTCTCCTGCTCGCCGACGAGCCGACCGGGAATCTGGACACCCGTACGAGCATCGAGGTCATGGGGATCTTTCAGCGATTGAACGAGGCGCAGGGGCTCACCATCGTGCTCGTGACCCACGAAACCGACATCGCCGAGTACGGGACCCGGATTGTGGCGTTCCGTGACGGCCGCGTCCGCAGCGACCTGCCCGTCCGGCGCCGGAGAGCTGCGATCGCCGAGATCGAGCGGCTGGCCGGTGAGGCCGACGCCGCCGCATGAGGGCTGGACCATGTCACTGTTCATGACGGTTCGTATCGCGATCAGAGCGCTTCGGCGGAACGCGCTGGGGACGGCCCTCACCGCGCTCGGCATGATCATCGGCGTTGCCGCCGTGATCGTGATGGTCGCCATCGGCACCGGCGCCCGCACGGCCATCGAACAGCAGATTCGCAGCGTCGGGTCGAACATCGTCATGGTGAACGCCGGCGCCGGCGGATTCGGACCGGTTCGCCAGGGCCAGGGCGCCGTCACGACGCTCACCCCGGAGGATGCGGGTGCCATCCGGGGCCAGCTCGAGGGGATCAGATATGCCTCGCCCGCTCTGAACACGCGGAGCCAGATCGTCGCCGAGACCACGAACTGGAATACACAGGTTCAGGGCACGAGCGACGAGCTGGTGGAGCTGCGGTCGTGGCCCGTGCAGTTCGGGTCGTTCTTTTCAGCCGCCGACGTGCGCGCGGCCGCCAAGGTCGTCGTGCTCGGCTCGGTCGCGCGGGATCAGCTCTTCGGCGCGGGCGCCGATCCGACCGGCGCCAGCGTTCGCATCCACAACCAGCCGTTTCGGGTCGTTGGCGTGTTGACGAGCAAGGGCCAGGCGGCGTTCGGGCAGGACCAGGACGATACCGCCTTCATTCCGTTCACCACCATGCAGAAGCGGCTGCTCGGCGTCAGGCACGTCAGCGGCATCATCCTGTCCGCGGAAGATGACGTTCCGCTCGACCGGATGGCGTCGGAGGTGACCGCCCTGCTGCGGCAGCGCCATCAACTCGCCGATGCCGAGGTCGACGATTTCATGGTGCGGACGCAGACGGAGATGACGTCGATGCTGACGTCGACCACCGACACGATGACGTACCTGCTGGCGGGCATTGCCGCCGTCTCGCTCATCGTCGGAGGGATCGGCATCATGAACATCATGCTCGTATCGGTCACCGAGCGGACCCGCGAGATCGGCCTTCGCCTTGCCGTCGGGGCGCGCGACGTGGACGTGCTGGCGCAGTTCCTCGTGGAAGCGATCGTGCTGAGTCTGGCCGGCGGGGCGCTGGGCATCCTGCTCGGCGGCGGCACGGCCTACGCCGTCAGCGCGCTGATGCACTGGCCCACCGCCGTGACCGCCTCGTCGGTGGGGATGTCGGCCGGCGTCGCCGCGGCGACCGGCGTCTTCTTCGGCTTGTATCCCGCTCGGAAAGCGGCGGCACTCCACCCCATTGAGGCGCTTCGCTATGAGTAGAACGGTTGCCGGGGTCTTCGCATTCACGCTGCTGGCGGCGCCGGCGCTCGCCGGGCAGGCGCCGACGCCGGGCACGCCGGAAGCCGCAACGCCGACCGTGGCGCTCACGCTGCAGGAGGCGGAGCGGCGGGCTCTGGACCGCAATCCTGCGATCGCCCTTGCGCGGCTCGGCGCGCAGGCTGCGAGCTATACCGTCGCAGAGAGTCGAGCGGCGTACAGCCCCTCGTTCAATCTGTCGATGGCGCAGCGGTCGCAGACCAACCCGGCGACGAGTCAGCTGGCCGGCGGTCAGCAGCAGGTGACGTCCGACATGCTGAACTTCGGAAGCGGAGTCACCCAGCCGCTCTTCAAGGGACTCCGATTCGACGCCGCGAGGGCCGGCATCGAACGGGCGGATATCGACAGCGACGTCGCCGATGCGGGCTTGCGCCAGGAGATGGCGACCACCGTGGCCGGCGTGCGCCGGGCCTACTGGGAGCTGGTCTACGCCGGCGACGCGCTCGACACGGCACGGCAATCGGAGGCGCTGGCCCAGCGGCAGTTCGAGGACACCCGGCGGCGTGTCGAGCTGGGCACGGTCGCCCCCGTGGATACGATCGAAGCGGAGGCCGAGGTCGCGGCGCGGCACCATGCGGTGGTCCAGGCGGAAGGGGCGTGGCGCATGGCACAGGTCGCGCTGAAACAGCTGCTGGTATCCGACGCGGGCGACGCGATCTGGAGCGCGTGGATTTCGCCGGTCGATCGTCCCGTGCACGACAGCCCGGCCATCGACGCGCAGCAGGCGATCGCGAGGGCGGTGGCGAACCGGGCCGACCTTCAGGTGGCGAGACAACAGCGCGAGGCGACGGGCACCACGGTGAAGCTGCTGAACGATCTCCGGAAACCGTCCGTGGATCTGATCGCCGAGTACGGCGTCAACGGCATCGGCGGCACTCAGATTCTGCGGCAGGCCGGCGCGCTCGGCAGCGGCATCATCGGAACCAGCCCGGGCGGCTATCTCGACGTGCTGCGTTCGATCGGCGCCCTGGACTATCCGACATGGAGTCTCGGAGTGAATGTCTCTGTTCCGCTCGGGACGAAGGCCTCTGAGGCCGCGTACGCGCGCGCCCAGGTGGAACAGCGGCAGCAGGCCACTCGGATTCAGGCGCTTGAACTGGCCGTGGCGGGGCAGGTCGCGCGGATTGCCGAGCAGGTCCGCAGCGCCGAGCAGCAGGTGCGCGCGGCCGCGGCCGCGCGTGAGCTGGCGCAGAAACGGCTCGAGGCCGAAGAGGCGCGCCGGGCGGCGGGACTCTCCACGAACTTTCTGGTGCTGCAGGCGCAGCGCGATCTCGCGGCCGCCCAGACGGCCGAGCTTCGGGCGCGCCTGGATCATCGAAAGGCGCTCGTCGATTTCGAATTGGTCCAGGAGGCGCCAGCATAACAGCAGCAACGGCGGGGTGTCATCAAAGTGTCACACACGGGTTCCTTGGCGTACGGTACATAGATAAGGGATGGAGGATAGACCCATGGTTCGTCGATATCGTTTTGCAATCCTCGGCGGGCTGCTCGTGGCGCTGATTGCCGCGGGGGCCGTGTTTGCGCAGGGGCCGGGTCCGGGCGGCTTTCGCGGCCGCGGTCCCGGCATGATGGGCGGCCGCGGGGCCGGCGTTCCGCTCGGCGCGCTGGATCTGTCCGACGCGCAGCGCGAACAGGTCCGTCAGCTGATGCAGCAGCATCGCCAGCAGACTGAAGGGCTGCGGGAGCGTCTCCGCGCGGCCTTCGAGGCGCAGCGGACGGCCGCGGACGCCGCGCAAGTCGACCCGGACCGGATCCGCGCCGCCGCCCGCGAGCTGGCCGACGCGCAGGGAGAGCTCGCCGTGCAGCAGGCCCAGCTTCGAAGCGAGGTGCTCAATCTGCTCACCGCGGAGCAGAAGGAGGGTCTGGCCAAGATGCGCGCCGACCGCCAGGCGCGTGTCACGGAGCGCCAGCAGCGGATGCAGGAGCGCCGCCAGCAGCGGCAGCAGCCGCCGCAGCAGCAGCAGTAGAGTTGGCCCCGGCCTTGAATCCGCATACGCCGGGTTCATGGCCGAACGGACGAGCTCGCCACGCACGCACCTGCGAGTAGCCGCGGTGGGAGACATCCACGTCTCGCGGCACTCGCAGGGTGCTTTTCAGCCTCTGTTTGCCCAGATCACCAGCACCGCCGACGTCCTGGTGCTCTGCGGCGACCTCACCGACTACGGGCTGCCCGACGAAGCGCGGATTCTCGCGCGCGAGCTGACGGCGGCCGTCAAGGTGCCCGTCGTCGCCGTGCTCGGCAATCACGACTACGAAGCGGGCCGGCAGCACGAGATCCGCGAGATTCTGTCCGAGGCCGGCGTCGCCGTGCTCGATGGCGAGGCCACCGAAATCGGCGGCGTCGGGTTCGCGGGCGTCAAGGGGTTCGCCGGAGGGTTCGGACGCGGCGCGCTCGGTCCGTGGGGCGAGCGTGCGATCAAGGTGTTCGTGCAGGAGGCGGTGGACGAGGCGATGAAGCTCGAGGCGGCGCTGGCGCGCCTGCGGACCCGGCGCCGGATCGCCATCATGCACGACGCGCCGATCCGCGGCACCGTGGAAGGCGAGCCGCCCGACATCTATCCCTTCTGCGGATCGAGCCGCCTCGAGGAGCCGATCAACCGTTATCGCGTGAGCGCCGTCTTCCATGGTCACGCCCATCGCGGTGCGCCCGAAGGCCGCACCTCGGCGGGTATTCCCGTGTACAACGTGGCCATGCCGCTCCTCACCCGGATTTACCCTGACCGTCCCCCATCTCGTGCGTCATTGCAGCGGCCTCCTCAACTGGGACCGTCTGGTCCGCCGATTCGGGGCGGACTGGCGGATACTGTTCAGCCACCTGGCGCTCTTCGGCTTCATCGACCCCGGCGAGCGGGCGCTCGTGCCGTCCGGCATCATCCGCGAGCTCGTCAACCGGTTGCTCGCGGAGCTCGATGTGCCGACGCGCGACAGCAAGGTGTGCCAGGGGACCCTGCTGTCCCGCGCGCAGTATCTGGTGGATGTCGACGAATGGGGCTACGAGGACGCCCGTCTGGCTCCTCGAGGGTCGCTCGCCGAGGAGCAGATCGCGGAGTGGACCGCCGCGATCGACCGGTCGCGGTACGTAAAAATTGCACGGCCCCTATTGGAGCCCTGCACCGGTCACCGTGACATGGTGCATCGCCGTGCCGCGAACGGACGTCGAAGAGTGCACCTGCGCGCGAAGCGTGTAGTCCCCGGCGGGCAAGCTCTTGAAGACGATGGTGTGCAGGCGCTTTTCGTCGGCGCCGTTCAAGGTGAACTCACTCGCGCGGAAGAGGTCGACGCTGTCCGCCTCGATGCGGAGTATCCGGTTCTGTTCGTCGGGTTGCACGGCCACCATGAATTGCACCGTTGCGGGTTCGCTGTAGTATCGGCCGTTGATAACAATCTCCACGATGTCGGCCGCGCTGCCGGGGGCCTCAACCCCGATGCTCAGAGCGGCGGCGAGAACGAGCCAGGCGACGGTGCGGCGTTTCACGGCGGCCTCCTGCCGTTGCTGCAGAGCAACCGGAGTGCCAACCCGCCTCCGCCAAAGGCTACGGCGGGGCAGGGTCCGCCTTCTCTGAAGCTACGGCGAGGCAAGGACGCGGCGCCGCCTACTGCTGACGTTCGAGAATCCAGCACACCGGGCCGAGCAGCTTCTCGAACCGCGATCGTCCCCGCCAGCGGTCCTGCGTCACTTCCCCGCTGGCGGCCAGATCCGACTCGAAATACGCCCGCAGCCGTGCGCTGAGCGCCGCCTGGCGGAACGCCACGTTCACTTCGTCGTTGTGCTCGAACGAGCGGTTGTCCACATTCGTCGTTCCGATCAACGACCACGTGTCGTCCACCAGTAGCGTCTTCACATGCGTCATCGTCGGCCTGTACTCGTAGATGCGCACGCCGCTGTCGAGCAGTTCCCCGTAGAGCCGGCGGCTGGCGAGACGGACGAGCCGCTGATCGGTCAACTGACCCGGGACCAGCACCCGGACGCGCACGCCGCGCTGCGCCGCGCGCGCGATGGCGCGCCGCAGCGAGCGGTCGGGAAGGAAGTAGGGCGTGCTGAGATCGATCGACGTGACGGCCCCTTCGATGAGCATCTGAAAGACGACTCGCGACGTCGTGGCGCGGTCGGCGGGCGAGCTCTTGACCAGCATGGCCTCGATGGTTCCCTTCGGTTCGAGCGGAGGCCAGTCGCGGGGCGATGTGAGAATCTCGCCGCCGCACTCGAGCCAGTTCTCGGCAAATACGCCTTGCAGCGCGGCGACGATCGGGCCTTCGATGCGGGCCATCGTGTCGCGCCAGGCCGGCGCGCCAGCGGCCGGCCCTCGCCGCCGGCGGCGGAAGGCTGCCGCCATGCGTTTCGGGGCGCTCGCGACCGTGGGCGTGTACCACCAGTCCGCGACGCCGGCGCCGCCGGTGAATGCGACGCGGCCGTCGACAATCAGCAGCTCGCGGTGCGTGCGATTGTTGAGGCGGTGGAGCCGATGCCACGCAATCGACTGGTAGAAGCGCAGTTGACAGCCCGCTTCGCTGAGGCGCCTGGCCGGTGCGCCGCCCATGCTCGCGCTGCCGATGGCATCGAGGACGAGGCGCACGTCGACGCCGTCCCGCGCCCGCGCGATCATCGCGTCGATGAGCATGTCGGCCGCCTCCCCAGGCTCGAAGATGTAGGCCTCGAGGTTGACGGTCGCCCGGGCCTGGAGGATCGCGTCGCGCATGGCCGGGTAGAACTGGATGCCGTTGATCAGCATCTCAACCGCGTTGTGATCGTGTACGGCGGCCTGACAGGTCGCCTGGATCACATGACGGAACTCCTCGCTGTCGGGCCGGAGCGGCGTACTGACCCGGTAGTCGATGCGCGGCGTGAAGAGGATGACGAGCAGCAGCCAGGCCAGGAAGGTCAGCGCCAGCAGGGCGATGACCTCGGTCACAAGGCTTCGAGGAACGCGACCGGAACGTCGGCGAACATGTCGGCTGCCCACAGTGTGGCACGATCCGCCTCCGTCCGGGCTCGCAGCGTGCGTCCCGTGAGCACGTGGCGGTACCGTCCGGGACCGCCGGCCGTCATGACGATCCGGGTGTCACCCCAGATGCGCTCGCCGATCGGACGCTCGTTCGCATCGGGCAGCAGTGTCGCGACCAGCCGCGGCACCGCCACCACCACCCGGCCGGCCGCATGCGTCCGGGCAAACGCGAACAGGTGCTCTCGCCGGGAGCCGTCGGCGTCGAGACGTGCGTAGCCGCCGCACTGGAACAGGGGCAGCCGCGACCGCCGGAAGCGGAGGAGGGCGCTCGTGACGTAGAGCTTGAGGCGGTCGTCCGCCGGGTCGGCCATCAGACGGGCCGCCGCTGCCGCGCTCCCTTCGGCGGCCAGCATGGCATTCAGCTCCTCGAGCAGCGTGCGGCACCGCGTGTAGTCGACCGGCCGCCGGTTATCGGGATCGACGAGCCGGAAGTGCCAGATCTCGGTGCCCTGATAGAAATCGGGTACCCCCGGCGCGCCGATCTTGATCGCGAGCTGCGCGAGCGAGTTGTAGATCCCGCAGCGGGCGATCCGCTGCTGCAGACGCAGGAAGTCCTCGCGGAACGCGGCGTTGGCCGGCGAGAGGACACACGCCACGAAGCGCGCCATCGCCTCCTCGTGCGGCTCGCTCGGGTTCAGCCAGTTCGTGAACACCTTCGCCTCGCGCATCGCCTTCTGCATAGAGGCGGTGACCCGTGCCGCGTACTCGCGCTCCCCGTCCGTGCCCATCGCCTGGAGGGGCCAGGTGCCGACGAGCGTCTGGTACAGCAGGTACTCTTCGTTGCGGCTCGGGTAGGAGACACCGTCAACAGTCGAGCGGCCGCGCCGGTTGATCCGTGCCCAGCGGGCGATCGCCTGTTTCCAGGCGCCCGGCAGCTCCGACAGCACGTTGAGCCGGGCGCGCACATCCTCGCTCCGCTTGGTGTCGTGCGTGGAGGTCGCGGACAAGCCGTGCGGCCATCGATCGGCCCTGGCCGCCAGCCAGTCGTGGAGCGCGTCAGGCCTGATGCCGAACCGGTCCGGCTCGTCGCCGACTTCGTTGAGCGAGGCGAGCCGGTTGTAGACGTACAGCGCCGTGTCCTCGATCCCCTTCGCGGTGACCGGGCTCGTCAGCTGCTGGAACCTGCCGACAAACCGCATCTGCTCGCCGGTCCCGTCGTCGCCGCCGTAGGCCGGCATCTTGAGCAGCAGATCCCGGATGAAGTCGAAGACCAGCGCCGGCCGGCCGGTGTTCCGGCGCTTCGCTTCGGCCACCGCGCGTTCGATGTAGCCGCGGTCGCGCCCGCTCATGGGCTCACGCGCGTTCACGTACGTGCGATAGACCGGGAAGCAGGCGATGATGTCGCGGAGCGCGTGGGTCAGGCTGTTCAACGTGAAATCGCGGCAATGCCGGTTGCGCTCGGAGAAGCGGTTCAGCCCGTGCGCCAGCACGTTGAGCTCGCTGGCCATGCTGACCCGCAGGACGAGCTGCTTGCCGGCGTACGCCACGTCGCGAAAGCGCGACCGCAGCCTCGTGAACCGCTCGTACACGCTGTTGAGGGCCGCCTCGTTCCTGGCATCCACGAACAGCCCGTTCACCCTGGCCAGAAACTCGTACCCGGTGGTTCCCTGGACCGGCCAGCCGGGAAGCTCCTCATCGGCGCCGAGAATCTTCTCGACGACGACGTACAGGGGGCGATCCGCGGAATAGAGGTCCGGGCGAATGTCGCGGGCCCGCTCCTGCAGGCGACCGAGGTAGTCCCCGGGATCGTACAGGCCGTCGACGTGATCCACACGGACGCCATCGATCGCCCCGCGCGCGAGCAGATCGAAGACGAACGCGTGCACCCGCTCGAAGACGGCGGTGTCTTCCATGCGGATTGCCGCCAGCTCGTTGATGTCGAAGAAACGGCGGTAATTGATCTCCTCGGCGGCGACGCGCCAGTGCGCCAGCCGGTACGCCTGTGCGGCGAGCAGCTGGTCGAGCCGGTCGAAGCTGCGCGGCTCGCCGGCGCGCCCGTTGAAGATCCGGACGGCGCCGGCAATGTACGCGCGAACCGCCGGCGCTCGGGCGCTCAACGCCGCCAGCCGGCGTTTGATGACTTCCTTCTCGCGTGCGCGCTCGGCGCGGAGCCCGGGGTCGGAGACATGGCGCTCCGGCAGGTGCCGAATCGCGGTCAGGATGCTGAGGAACTCGGTCGCGTCGTCGCTCTCAGGCCCGAGCGCCTCGAGCAGCTCGTCGCTGCCGACGCCGAGCACGAGACCATAGGTGCCGGGCGACACCGGCAGGACGCGGCCGAAGTAGCGCACGGCGAAGGCGCCCTCGGCGTACTCGAGCCTGAGCTCCTGCCGTTCCAGAACGGCGCCGTACGAGTCGCCGAGCACCGGCAGCAGGACCTTGTCCTCGAGCTCCGGCTTGAGCGGATGCCAGTCGATGTCGAACACCCGTGCCTGGCGCGAGTTCGGACCGTTCTCCAGGACGTCCTGCCACCACGGGTTCGCCGAATCGGCGATGCCCATGTGATTGGGGACGAGATCGATGATGTGGCCCATCCGATGCTGCCGCAGCAGGCCGACCCATCGCGCGTAGCTCGCCTCGTCGCCGATCTCCGGATTGAGGCGCGACGGGTCGACCATGTCATAGCCGTGCGTGCTCCCGGGGACCGCCGCAAGGTAGCTGGAGGCATAGCAGTGCGACACGCCCAGCGTGTCCAGATAGTCGACGATCTGTGACGCGTCGTCGAACGTGAACGCGGCATTGAACTGCAGTCGATACGTGGCGCTCGGCGTGAAGGCGGGAAGCATCTGCGGTCGAGCTTTGTCTTACCCACGCAATCCTGGTGCCGCAGCGGCACGGCTGGAACGGGTATTGCTGGGTGTTACTGAGGAATAGTAGCGTGAGAGCGCCGCCCCTTCTCGCAACGGTCCTGCTGGCGTCGGCCGCCGTCGCATGTGGGGGCCGGACCGTCGTGGTGACGCCGGCGGCGCCGGTCTCACCGGCAGTCCGAGCCCAACTGTGGGTGGACCCCGCGCCCGGGGCGCGGGATCTGTTCTGGGGAGTCGGGAGCAGCCGGCACGCGCCGGACCCGGATGCGACCTACACGCTCATCGCCAAGGATGAAACCGGGTTCAGCGTCAGTTACGACGTCGTCGGCCGCGACGGTGTCGAATGGAGCGCGAAAATTGGCCCCGAGGCCCAGACCGAAGTTGTCGTGTCCCGTCTGCTCTGGGGCCTCGGCTATCACCAGCCGCCGCTGTATTACCTGCCCTCATGGCGTCTCGCAGCGCCGGGCGGCGAGGCGCTGACGATCAGCGAAGCACGGTTCCGCCCCAAGCTTCCGCAGCTCGAGCGGCTCGACGAGACGTGGGCATGGGCTGACAACCCGTTCAGCGGTGCCCCGGAGCTCAAGGCGCTGCTCGTGGTGCTTCTGATGCTCAACAGCACCGACCTGAAAGACTCCAACAACAGCATCTATGAGACGGCGACGCCATGGGACGGCGCATCCAGATGGTACGTCGTGCGCGACGTCGGCGCGGCGCTCGGAGAGACGGGCACGCTGTTTCCGCGCCGCAACTGGCTGGAGGGTTTCGAGCGGGAGAGCTTCATTACAGGACTGCACGGCGCGGCGGTCGCATTCGGTTATCGCGGACGCCACCAGGAGCTGCTCGCGATGATTGCCCCGGGCGACGTGCAGCGTGCCGCCGCGATGATGGCCGCTCTTACCGACACGCAGTGGCGGGATGCCTTCCGGGCCGCCAACTACGCCCCGGCGCACGCCGGCGAGTACATCCGCCGGCTCAGGGAAAAGGTCGCCGACGGGCTCGCCCTCCGCGTCGACCGGCGGTCGATCGAAGACGAGGATTGACCTTCTGATGCAGCAGCTCCCGCCCGAGCTCGGGACGTACCTTCATCCTGGCGGTGCTCTGGGTCGTGGAATCGCTCGAGCCCGAGCGGCGCAAGACGTTCGATCTCCGGATCGTGTCACCCGACCCGGGTCGCCAACGCGATCCTGCTGCTGCAGCCGGGCGGCGAGACCGAGGTGTCGTGAGAAGAGAAGAAGAAGAAGAAGTGAAAAGTACATCCTTACTTCTGACCTTTCACTCTCGATTTCTCATTTGACGGCGCCGCCCATTCCACGAGGGTTTCAATCGAGCCGAGCGCTTCACGCACCTGGGACGCCTGTTTCGGCGTGAGCCGCGGCTGGCCGGGATCGAGTTCGAGCAGGTCCACGAGCCGAACGCCGAGCGCGTCGCTGATGGAGGTCAGCGTCGTCAATGTCGGATTGCCTCGTCCCCGTTCGAGTTCGCCCAAGAATTTGAAGCTCAAGCCAGCCCGTTCGGCGAGCTGCTCCTGAGTCAATCGGCGCGCCTGCCGAAGCTGCCTCAGACGGGCGCCCAGTCGCCCGCGCACATCTGTCACGCGCGACACCTCCGGCGGGCAGTATGCCGGCCGATGCGGCGCCTCTGAACCCCGTATAATGCCTCACAATAGGAAGTATAGGTTGACTTGATCGTCTGGATGCTGCCATCGTCGTCGGTGATGGGCCGGGCCCGTACGCGGGTGCTTCTGGTGGACGACGATCCAGCCGTCCGCGGCACCGTGGGCCGTCAGCTCGAAGCACTCGGATGCGACGTCGTGATGGCGGGAAGCGGTGGCGAAGCGATCCAAATCGCCGTGCGTGGCCCGACGCCTGACATCCTGCTCGCCGACCTCCAACTGCCGGACATGAACGGAGTGGCCATGGCGCGCGCCGTCCTGGCGGACTCACCCTCGACGCGTGTGGCGTACATGTCGGGATCGGCGCCGGCCGTGCCGCTTGACCCGCGGACAGCGCCCTTCCTATTAAAGCCCTTCTCGATGACGGTGTTGGCGGAGGCGCTTGCCGGTGCGATTGCCGGGAGTGCGACGTAAATGCGGCCGGATGAGGTCAACCCCGATAATTCCCGAACTGCAGCGCGACGCCGAAATCCTGCTCGCGCAGCAGCCGCATCACGTCCTGCAGCTCGTCCTTCGACGGCGACGCGATCCGGAGCTGGTCGCCCTGGATGGCCGCCTGGACCTTCTTCAGCTTCGCATCCTTGATGAACTTGATGATCTCCTTCGCCTTCTCGGACGGGATGCCCTGCTGCAGGACGATTTCCTGACGCACGGTGCTGTTGGCGGCGGGCTGCGCCGCTCCCCGCGTGAGATTCTTGACCGGAACGTTGCGCCGCACGAGCCGCGTCACGACGATCTCCCAGAGCGCATTCACCTTGAACTCGTCATCGGCCACCAGCACGAGCTTCGACTCCTTGGGGTCGAACTCGATCGACGCCTTCGACCCCTTGAAGTCGTACCGCTGGGCGACCTCCTTGCGGGCCTGATTCAGCGCGTTGTCGACTTCCTGCAGATCGACGACCGAGGTCACGTCGAACGAGGGGTTCGCCATCGGGGGAAATGATAGCAGTTGTCAGTTTTCAGTTGTCAGATCAATGCACCACTGACAACTGCCAACCGGCAACTGACAACTATCTCCCCCGGTTCTTGTCGAGGATAGCGGCGATGATCAGCAGCAAGGCCAGCAGGCGAATCGCGAAGATGCACGGACGCGACTCGGCGCTCGGGTCGTAGACCGCGAGCAGCGTCCAGGAGATCCCATCAGCCAGAACGGCGCACCAAAAGAGCCGAAGAGACGATCGCCCGTGTCGCGCGCGGCTTCCTGCAGCGCCGGCATTCCAGCGGGCCGTGTGAACCTCGACCGTGGGCCGACAGCCGAGCTAGGTGTGAAAGACATTCGATCTATACTGCGGACGTTCGCACGAGTTTCGCGTCGCGGCCGCGCCCCTCAACAGCTGAGGCACGCGTCATGTCCGATTGGCGTAACGTTGCATGCCGAATGACCTCACCGGGAGTCCGAGCCGTGGTACCGGACTGGTCGATGTGCTCGACCACGTGCTCGTCGTCGCCAGCGGAAGTCGAGCTGCTCACGATCCGCATCCGACTCATGATCCGGGCGCCGGCGTGACCGCTGACCCTTTGTCCCACGAAGGAGCATCCAGATGGCCGTTGAACGAGCAGCAGGCGGCACACGTTGTATCGACGTCCACCGTGTTCTCGACAAAGGGATTGTCATCGACTTGAGGACGCCGGCGGCGGCCCGGACGCCGGTCAGGCGGCGCGCACGGCAATAGATCGGCCGGGGACCCGGGGCAGGCAGGCCATGACCCCGCGGCAGCCGGCGCGAAGTCTCTCGCGCGCGACGGTGGCGTCCTCTCGTGACGCCGTCCGCCTGGAGCTGCTCGAGTCGTATCTCATTCATCAAGACGACGTCGCCCGGTGCGCGCAGAGCAGCCTCGAATGGCTGGCCCGGCACGCCGGGGTCCGGCGGTCGATCTGCCTCATCGTCGATCGCGATCCCGGCACTCTCATGGGTGTGGCTGGCTACGGCGTGCCGGCCGAGGACGTCGACCTGTTTGCGTGGCCGCTGGCCGACCCGCGCGACCCGCTCGTCGCGGCGCTTTCGGCAAGCGGCAACGTCGCGATCCGGCCGGCACGCGCGAACGGCGAGGTGGGCCGCACCTCTGCGGGGGCGCCGCTCGGTGCAGGGCCTTTCACCGCCATCCCGCTCCGCGGCGCGCGCGAACGGCAGGAGGGCGCGCTCGGCCTTCTGCTGCTGCGGCAGGCGGCGCCGGTGTCGCCGGACATCACCTGGCTCGCGACCGTCCTCGGCCAGAAGCTCGATCAGATTCTCGGCCGCGGCAGTCTCAGTGAGGAGGTCCGGAAGCTCCGGCGCGAGCGGTCGCTGCTGTTCACGATCATCAACTCCGTGACCGACCCGATCATCGTGACGGATCAGACCGGTGAGACCGTGCTGATGAACGCCCCTGCCGAGGAGCTGTTCACGGTGCCGAGCCAGCAGGAGGAGAGCGCGGAGCGCAGCGTCCAGGCCAACGACGCCCACTTCTCCTCGTTCATCTCCGGCATGCTGCTCGGCGAAACCGGCCCCGGCGAGATCCGGCGCGGCGAGATCGGCCTGGTCAACCCCACGACGTCGGAGCTAATCCCGGTGGAGGCGATCGCGGGCAAGGTGCTGACCGAGTCCGGCGAGCTCACCGCGGTCGTGACGATCCTCCACGACCGGCGGGAAGCGCTCGAGCGCGCGCGGCTGTACGAACAACTGAAGCTGGCGTCGGACGGGCTGCAGGCGCGGGTCCATGCCGCCGCGACCGAGCTGGCCACGCAGAACGAGCTCCTCCGGCGGCAGGCGATCGAGCTCGAGCAGGCGTCCCGGCTGAAATCGCAGTTCCTGGCGAACATGTCCCACGAGTTCCGGACGCCGCTCAACGCGATTCTGGGCTACACTCACATGCTGCTCAACGGCGTGGCGGGTGATCGGACGGCGGCAGCCAAGCGGCAGCTGCAGCGGATCGACTCGAACGGGCGGCATCTGCTGACGATCATCAACGAGATTCTCGACATCACGCGCATCGAGGCGGGCAAGATGCCGATCCAGCTGAGCGCGTTCAATGTGAACGACGTGGTGCCCGAGGTGATGGCGGAGCTCGATCCGGTCATCTCGCGGTCGAAGCTGAGCGTCGCGCCGCGCCTGGCGCCCGACGGGCCGCTGGTGCACAGCGATCGCCAGAAGGTCAAGCAGATTGTCGTCAACCTGCTGAGCAACGCGCTGAAATTCACTCATCAGGGGGGCATCGAGATCGCCGTGCAGTACGACGCGCCGCCAGGCACGGTGTCCATCTCGGTGAGCGATACCGGCATCGGCATCGCGCCGGAGCATCACGAGCGCATTTTCGAGGACTTCCGGCAGGTGGACGATTCGCCGTCGCGGCAGTACGGAGGCACCGGCCTGGGCCTGGCGATCTGCGGGCGGCTGGCGACCGCGCTCGGCGGCCGCATCACGCTGGGGAGCAATCTGGGACAGGGCTCGACGTTCACCCTGACGATTCCCGTGGACGCACCGCAATGACCAGCGAACCGGCGCCGCTCATTCTGGTCGTCGACGACTACGCGGACGCGCGCGAGATGTACGCGGAGTACCTGCGGTTCTGCGGCTTTCGCGTCGCCGAGGCGCGCAACGGCAACGAGGCGCTCGAGCAGACGTTTGCGCTGAAGCCGGATCTGATTCTGATGGATCTGTCGCTGCCCGGGATGGACGGCTGGGAGGCGACGCGCCAGCTCAAGGCCGACGAGCGCACGCGCCACATTCCGGTCGTGGCGCTGACCGGACATGCGCTCGCCGGCGCGTCGGAAGGGGCGAAGAAGGCCGGGTGCGACTCCTTCGTGACCAAGCCGTGTCTTCCGGACGATCTCGTGGTCGAGGTCCGGCGGATGCTCAGTCTGACGAAACCGACCTGACGAGGATCAGCTGATATGGCCAAGGCCCGCACACGGCAGTCTCCGTGTCGGGCGACGCGGGCCGACCGCACGCCCGATCGGCAGACTGATGGAAGAGGCCTCAATCGGCCTGCGGGGCGTCGCGATCGGGCCTGGCCTGCAGGCCCATCCCGGTTGAGCGGAAGCCCTCCTCGACGAACAGGCGCGCCGCCCGATGGGCGACCGCGGGTTCGCCGTTGATCTCCTCCAGCAGCATGCCCCGGCGCCCCTCTTCGCGCGCCAGCGCGCCATGCAGCAGAATGCGCGCGACCTCCCGCACGAGCTGCGTGCGCAGCGGCTCGTCGTCCGGTGCGAAGAGCACCAGCTCACGGTCGCCTCTGGGGACGTAGCCCGCCAGGCGGCCGTCCACCAGCACGACGCGTGCGCCCGCCGACCTGGTTGTGCGGCGCGTGTCGCGGTCCTCGCCTGCCGCGTCGCGCGCGGGCCAGCTGGCGATAGCACCGTACGGATTGGCGGGATCGGTCGCCGCAAGGGCGACACTGTGCCGGCTCTCGGGCGGGTCGCGCAGCGTGCGCAGCAGATCGAGGGCGGCGGGAGCCGCGAACTGCGCTCCCCCCAGGCCCGACACGAAGTACCCACGCCGCACCCGGCCGGCGTCCTCCATCGTTTTCAGCACCTGGTAGACGGCCGAAAAACCGCCGGCGACCGCCTCGGCAGCGACGGTCTCGCGGGTGACCACGCCGTATCGAGTGAGCAGCTGCTGGGAGAGAGCCGCCGCCCATTCGGTCACCGAGAGATCGGTCGCCTCTGCCACCAGCGACCAGCGCCCCTCAGCCGTTGGCGGCACGAGCCGGCGTGTGCGGGGGACGGGGATTCGCGATGGCCGGTGCGCGCGCGTGTCGGGCGGCTGAATGAACGCCCGCAGCGGATGCAGCGTGTCGTTGGTGACGAGGCCCTGCCAGACGAGGCCCCAGAGCGTATCCACCGTTTCACCGGGAAAGCCGCCGCCGGCAGCTTCGTGAATGGCGCTGAAGAAGGAGGCGCCCTGGGTCCGCAGGCACTCGAGAATCGCGCGCGCGCCCGGCCGCAGCAGGCTGCGTGGAGCGGGGCAGGCGAAGCCGCTGAGGCTGGCCTGTCAGATACAGGGCGACACGGCCGTCGCGCTCCCCAAGCCGCTCGACGCCTACCCAGACGACGTCGCCGGCGGCCAGGAGCATGTCGAGCATCGACGGCTCGTAGTCTTCGAGACGTGCCGGCAGAATCTCCGCCTCCAGAACGGACGCGGGCACGGCGGCGCCCTGCAGCTGCTCGACCGCGTCGAGCAGTGCCTCGGCGCCGCGGCGCCGGCTGGCGATCCCGTGCCAGGCAATCAGAAATCGGGCGAGCGCGTCAGGCTCGACCGGCTCGACTTCACGGCGGAGCCGGGCAAGCGATCGCCCGCGCAGCATGCGCAGCACATCGGCGTCGACCCACTCGCGGCCGTACCCTCCCGGGCGGAACTCGCCCTGTACGAACCGGCCCGTGCGTTCGAGCCGCGGAGGATGGATTCAACGGCCGGCGTCGCAAGCCCGTAGCGGATCGCCAGCTCGCGTGACGTGAACGGGGCGTGCGTTCGCGCGTACCGCAGGACGAGATCCCCGCCCGGATCGCTCACCGGGTCCAGCAGCTTCGCCGGCAGGCCTGCCGGCAGATCCACCGCGAGCGCATCTCGATACCGTGCGACGTCCTCCACCGCAACGCAACGCGAATGTCCCGCAATCGGCAGCCGCACGATCCGCTGCGCGCGTTCGAGCTCGTCGACGCTCGCCTCGATGCCGGACATCGCGCTCCGTTCGGCGATCTCGGCTGCGTCGAGGTCGCCAATCCGCAGCAGGAGGTCGTGCAGCCCGTCGGCGGTCCGCACCTGGTACCGAGGGTCGAGGTGCTGCAGCTGGCGTTCCACGCTGTCGATCGCCAGCGGATCCAGCAGATCCCGCAGCTCCGCGTCGCCCAGCAGCTCGCGGAGCTGCGCCTGATTGACGGAGAGTGCCTGCGCCCGGCGCTCGGCCAGCGGCGCGTCGCCGTCATAGATGTAGTTGGCGACGTAGCTGAAGAGCAGCGAGGCGGCAAAGGGCGACGGCGACGCGGAATCGACGACGGTCAGTCGGAGCGTTCGCGTCGAGATCCTGCGCAGCGTGTCGGCCAGCGCGGGCACGTCGAAGTCATCACGCAGGATCTCCCGGTACGTTTCGAGCACCGCCGGGAACGATCCAAACCGCGACGCCACGGCCAGCAGATCCGCCGCGCGTTTGCGCTGCTGCCAGAGCGGCATTCTCCGGCCCGGCCGTCGCCTGGGCAGCAGCAGTGCGCGCGCCGCCGTCTCGCGGAACCGGGCCGCGAAGAGGGAGGTGGCGCCGAGCTGCTGAATCACCAGCGTCTCGACGTCGTCGGCGGCCGGCAGCAGCAGCGCCGGATCCGGCGCCGCTTCCAGATCAGGAAACCGCACCACGAACCCGTCGTCGCCCCACATCACTTCGGCATCGATCCCGTTCTCCCGGCGGATCCGCGCCACCGCCGCCATCGCCCAGGGGGCATGGACCCGGCTGCCGAGCGGCGACAGCAGGCAGACCCGCCAGTCGCCAAGCTCGTCGCGGCAGCGCTCGATGACGATGGTCCGATCGTCCGGCACGCCCCCGGCTGCCGACTGGTCGGCAAGATAGCCGAGGAGAATCTCGGCGGCGGCCGCGTCCACGTCGTGGTTGCGCACGAGCCGGTCGACGGCAGCCGCGCGCGGCAGCGCGGTGAGCTCGCGCATCAGGCGACCGATCGCGTACCCGAGCTCGAGCGGGCGTCCGGGCCGGTCGCCGTGCCAGAACGGCATCTTCCCCGGTTCGCCGGGAGCCGGAGAGACGAGCACGCGGTCGTGTGCGATCTCCTCCACGCGCCACGTGGAGGCGCCGAGCGTGAACGTGTCGCCCACGGCGGTCTCGAACACCATCTCCTCGTCGAGCTCGCCGACGCGGGTCGGGCGGGCCGCGCCCGCCAGAAAGACCCCGTAGAGACCGCGATCCGGGATCGTGCCCGCGTTCGCCACGGCCACCCGCCTGGCACCTTCGCGGCCGGTGACAGTCTGGCGGATGCGGTCCCATGTCACCCGGGGGCGGAGCTCGGCAAACTCGTCCGAGGGATATCGGCCCGAGAGCATGTCGAGCACCCCCTCGAACATGCGGCGGCTCACTGTCGTGTACGGCGCTGCGCAGGAGAAGACGCCGAACAGGTCATCGACATCCCACTTGTCCATCGCGGCCGCTGCCACGATCTGCTGGGCGAGGACGTCGAGCGGATTCCGCGGGCAGCGGGTAGCCTCCACGGCGCCGTCGTGCATCGCGCGGGCGATCGCGGCGCAGGCCACCAGATCGCCCCGGAACTTCGGGAAGATGATCCCTTCGCTGAGCGCGCCGGCGCGGTGCCCGGCGCGGCCGATCCGCTGCAGCCCACCGGCCACGGAGGGCGGCGCCTCGATCTGCACGACGAGATCGATGGAGCCCATGTCGATGCCGAGCTCGAGCGATGACGTGGCGACCAGGCCGCGGATGCGGCCGGCCTTGAGCAGCGCCTCGACTTCGCTGCGCGTCTCGCGTGCGAGCGAGCCGTGATGCGCGCGGACGAGCGGCTCGCCCGCCAGCTCGTTCAGGGCGCCCGCCAGCCGCTCGGCCAGCCGCCGGCTGTTCACGAACAGCAGCGTGGAATCGTGCGACCGGATCAGGTCGACCAGCCGCGGATGAATCGACGCCCAGACCGAACGATCCGACGAACGGTCCGAACGGTCCGAACGCACTGCCGCCTCAATCGGCAGCTCGATCTTCAGCGCAATCGGCTTGGCCTCCGACGCGTTCACGATCGTGACCGGCCGGTAGTCGATGCTTCCTGTTCCGGCGCCGAACTCATCGTGCAGGTCCGCCTCGATTGCCGCTGCCGGCCGGCGTGCCGGCACCCGCGCCGCGGTGGACCGCCTGGTGCGCCGCCGCGGCCTGGCGCCCCCGAGAAACCGCGCGACCTCGTCGAGGAGCCGCTGGGTGGCGGAGAGGCCGATCCGCTGG
>Ga0155950_1019_pt2 | contig 24222 bp, 19 predicted proteins | sample RifCSPlowO2_02_FD_107604 | JGI IMG/M metagenome (GOLD analysis project Ga0155950, IMG submission 107604) | Acidobacteria bacterium RIFCSPLOWO2_02_FULL_67_21
GTGCTCGGCGCCAGGAGCCGGCGTGTCTTCGCGGCGGCGGCGTTCGCCATTGCGGTCGCCCTCGTCACCGCGTCACCGTTCATGTGGGCGACGGACTGGAGCGGGCGGATGCCGGCGGCGCTCGCGGCGTACCTCTCGCCGGGCACAGGCTCGCAGTTTCCTCTCTTCCCGTGGTCCGCCTACGTCTTCATCGGCGCCGGCGCCGGCCAGCTCTACGCGCGCTGGGGCGCGGGCCATCTCGGCGCGTTCGCGCGCTGGGGCATGATTGCCGGCGCCATCCTCCTGGCGGGCGCGCTCGCCGTGGACGGGGGGATCCCCGGCGACGTCGCCATCCGGACCGGCTCCTGCTTCCTCATCCTCGGCAGCATCGCGTATCTGAGCCGCTATGTCGGGCAGCTCCCGCACGTCTTCGGCGCGGTCGCGCAGGAATCGCTGCTCGTCTACTTCGTCCACCTCTGCATCGTCTACGGATCGGTCTGGAGCGCCGGCCTCGCCACGTACTACGGCACGGCGCTGGGCCCGGCGGCCACCCTGACCGCCGTGACGGCCGTCGTGCTGGCGGTGATCGCCCTCGCCCTGCAGTGGAACCGGCTCAAACATGCGCGGCCCCGGCTGGCCCGCCACGTCTCCTTTGCGACGGCGGTCGTCCTGGTGGGCTGGCTGATCTAGAACCGGTTTCATAACCGACCACGGGCGCCCAATTCCGTACGTAGTGCCGGGCTTCAGCCCGGCTAAAGCCGGGCACGACGTCGGTTATGAAACCGCTTCTAGTCAAGGCACAAGGCACAAGTCACAAAGAAATCACAGGTTGAGCCTTGTGACGTGATCGGCCGGGGTTCCACGCGGCACTCCCAGAAGGTATGATCGCGCTCATTACAGGCCTCGGAGCCTGGTTCGTGAGGCCCGAGGCCTGATTGCTTTCCGGGGAAGGATATAGCCGTGCTGGATGCTCTTTTCCAGGCTCTCTTCCGCTACCGGCCGGTGGTGTTTCAGCAGGGCGAGTTCCGCTTCGACCTCGGCACGGGCGCCCTGGTCGCCGCGGCGCTGGCCGGCACGGCCATGGTGGCCGCCGCCATCACCTATCGTGGCGTCCGCAACAAGGGCCGGCTTCGTGACCGCGTCGTCCTGACGGCGCTCCGGATGACGGCGCTGGCGCTCGTCCTCTTCTGCCTCTTCCGCCCCACGCTCATCGTGCGCGCCGCCGTAAGCCAGCAGAACGTCGTGGCGGTGCTCCTGGACGATTCCCGCAGCATGCAGATCCCCGACTGGAGCACGCGGCCGCGGGGCGAGTTCGTCAAGCAGCAGTTCGGCGGCCCCGAGAGCCCGCTGTTCAGGGCCCTGTCGGAGCGGTTTCTCGTCCGCGTGTTCCGCTTCTCGTCGCGGGCCGGCCGGCTCGAGTCGGCGAATCAGCTGGCGTTCGACGGCACTCAGACGCGGCTCGGTGCGGCGCTCGACGGCGCGAGGGAAGAGCTCGCCGGGCTTCCGGTCTCCGGCGTCGTGCTCGTCTCCGACGGCGCCGACACGAGCGACGCCTCGCTGGCCGACGCGCTGCTCGGCCTGAAGGCGGAGAAGCTGCCGGTGTACACGGTCGGCGTCGGCAGCCCGCAGCTGCCGCGCGATCTGCAGGTCGACCGCGTCAGCACGCCGCGGGCCGTCCTGAAGGACGCGACGCTGCTCGTCGATGTGGTCGTCACGCAGACCGGATACAGCGGGCGCACCGTGACCGTGGACGTCGAGGACGAGGGGCGGATTGTCGGCTCCGAGCAGGTGCGCCTCCCGATGGACGGCACCCCCGCGACGGTGCGTGTCCGCGCGGCCGCGACGGAGCCGGGCCCCAGGCTCTTCCGGTTTCGCGTGGCGCCGCAGCCGGATGAAGTCGTGGTCCAGAACAACGTCCGCGAGTCGCTCATCCAGGTCCGCGACGCCCGCGAGAAGATTCTGTACTTCGAGGGCGAGCCGCGCTTCGAGATGAAGTTCCTGCGGCGCGCGGTGACCGACGACAAGAACCTGCAGGTGGTCGTGCTCCAGCGGACCGCCGACAACAAGTTCAGCCGGTTCGAGGTGGACGGCGCCGACGAGCTGGTCGGCGGGTTCCCGAAGACGCGCGAGGAGCTCTTCTCGTACCGCGCGCTGATTCTCGGCAGCATCGAGGCCGGCGCGTTCTCGGGCGACCAGCTCCAGATGATTGCCGACTTCGTGGACCGCCGGGGCGGCAGCCTGCTGATGCTCGGCGGCGCGCGATCGCTGAGCGAGGGCGGGTACGGCGGCACGCCTGTGGCCGACGTGCTGCCGCTGGCGATCGATCCGCGCACGCGCGCGTCGGAGCCGTCGGATCTGGCGCGCCTGCAGATCGCGCCGACGCGCGCCGGCCAGACGCATGCCGCGACGCAGATCGCGGCCACCGAGGAGGCCTCCGGCGCCCGCTGGCGCGACCTCCCGCAGGTCACCAGCGTCAACGCGCCGCTTCCGCCCAAGCCGGCGGCGACCGTGCTGCTCAACGGCACCGACGAGCGCGGGCGCACGCAGCCGGTGCTGACATGGCACCAGTTCGGCCGCGGCAGGGCCGTGGCGCTCACGCTGCAGGACACGTGGCAGTGGCAGATGCACGCCAGCATCTCGCTCGAGGATCAGACGCACGAGAACTTCTGGCGCCAGATCCTGCGGTGGCTGGTCGACGGCGTGCCCGGCGTGGTCGAGGCCCGCACGGCCTCCGACCGCGTGGAGCCCGGCGAGCCGGTCACGATCGAGGCCAACGTCGTCGACAAGACGTACGTGGAGCTGAACGACGCCGGCGTGACCGCCCGCGTGACGCGGCCCGACGGCTCGACGCTCGACGTCCCGCTCGAATGGACGGGCGAGCGCGACGGCCTGTACCGCGGCACCTTCGTGAGCGGCGGAGGCGGCACCTACGAGGTGGCCGTCGACTCGTCCCGCGCCTCGCAGATCATCGGCACCGGCGTGACCTTCGTGCGCGCCGGCCCGAGCGACGCGGAGTACTTCGATCCGACGATGCATGAGGGGCCGCTGCGGCGGATTGCGGAGGAGACCGGCGGGCGCTTCTATACCGCGGACGAGGCGGCGGGGCTGGCCGAGGACGTCCGCTACGGCGGCCGCGGCGTGACGTCGGTGGAGGAGCGCGAGCTCTGGAACATGCCGATCATCCTCATTGCGCTGATGGGCGTCGTCTTCGCGGAGTGGGGGTACCGGCGCGCGGTCGGGATGTCCTGATGCTGCGCGCGTTTCTCCTCATCGTCGTGGGCCTGGCGGGCGATCCCGAGCACGGCGAGCTGTTCCAGAAGTGGGGCACGGCGCTCGCCGACGCGTCCGAGAAGGTCGGCGTGACGCGCGAGCGGCTCGTCTACCTGGGCGAGGCGAAGGACGAGGGGCGCGTCCACGGCCGCGCCACGCGCGACGAGATCGAGAAGGCGCTGGCGGGCTTCGCGCAGGCGGCCGGCCCCGACGATGTGGTCTACGTCGTGCTGTTCGGGCACGGCAGCTACGACGGCCAGAGCGCGCGGTTCAACCTGCCGGGCCCCGACATGACGGCCGCCGACTTCGATCGGCTGCTGCGCAGGCTGCGGGCGCGGAACGTGGCGTTCGTGAACACCGCCAGCTCGAGCGGGCCGTTCGTCGAGGCGCTCTCGGCCGAGGGGCGGACGGTCATCGCGGCCACGCGCAGCGGCGCCGAGCAGTTCTCGACGCTCTTCGGCGGCTACTTCGTCGAAGCGTTTTCGGCCGAGGCGGCCGATGCCGACAAGAACACGCGCATCAGCATGCTCGAGGCGTTTCAGTACGCGAAGGCGGAGGTCACGCGGGCGTACGAGCGCGAAGGGCTGCTGGTCGTCGAGCACGCCGTGCTCGACGACAACGGCGACAAGATCGGCAGCCAGACCCCGTCGCCCACCGGCGCCGACGGCAAGCTGGCGGCCGCGCTGTCGCTCGGATCGGCGGCCGACGCGGCGCCGCTCCCCGACGACCCGCGGCTGCGGGCGCTCTATCTGGAGCGGCGCGAGCTGGAGCGCCGGGTGGAGTCGCTGCGGCTGCTCAAGGACAGCATGCCGCCGGCGAAGTACGCGAGCGAGCTGGAGCGCCTGGTGATTGAGGTGGCGCTGAAGACGCGTGAGATCCGCAAACTCGAGGGAGCCCCGACACCATGACTGACCGTGTGCTGACCAATACGCCGATGAGCGACGTCGTCGATCTCGAGTCGCCCGACGATCTCGCGCTGGCGGACCGGATGAGGGATGGCCGCGCGCAGGTGCTCTCCGAGCTGCACAAGGTGATCGTCGGCCAGGAGGAGGTGATCTCCCAGGTCCTCAACACGCTCTTTGTCGGCGGCAACAGCCTGATCGTGGGCGCGCCGGGGCTCGCCAAGACGCTGCTGATCCACACGATGGCGCGCGTGCTCGATCTGAAGTTCTCGCGCATTCAGTTCACGCCCGACCTGATGCCGTCCGACATCACCGGCACCGACCTCGTGCAGGAGGATCCGGCGACGGGCCGGCGGCAGATGGTGTTCGCGCCCGGGCCGATTTTCGCCAACATCGTGCTCGCCGACGAGATCAACCGCACGCCGCCCAAGACGCAGTCGGCGCTGCTCGAGGCGATGCAGGAGCACCGCGTCACGATTCAGGGGCGCACCTACACGCTGGACGAGCCCTTCTACGTCTTCGCGACGCAGAACCCGATCGAGCTCGAAGGCACCTACCCGCTGCCCGAGGCGCAGCTCGACCGCTTCATGTACCACATCGTCATCGACCACCCGCCGTACGACGAGGAGTACGACGTCGTGCGGACGACGACGGCGCTGCAGGACCCGAAGCTGAACCGCCCGGTCACGGGCGAGGATCTGATTGCGTTTCAGCGCCTGGTGCGCAAGGTGCCGGTGGCCGATCCCGTGATGCGTCACGCGCTGGATCTGGTGCGCGCCAGCCGTCCGAAGTCGGAGACCTGTCCGGAGAACGTGCGCAAGTGGGTGGCGTTCGGCGCCAGCGTGCGCGCGGCGCAGTACCTCGTGCTCGGCGGCAAGGCGCGCGCGCTGACCAGCGGCCGCTACCACGTCAGCTTCGAGGACATCCGGGCGCTGGCGCACCCCGTGCTGCGGCACCGCATCATCACCAACTTCCACGCGCAGTCGGAGGGCATCACGACCGACATGCTGACCGACCGGCTGCTCGGGGCCGTCCCGCTGCCGCGGAGTGGCATGTGAATGGAATTTACGAATTTACGAATCTACGGATTTGCGGATTTCAAATTCGTAAATTCGTAAATTCGTAAATCCGTAAATGGAGCAATGTCATGAGCTTAATGGCGTCGCACAACCCGTCGGCCATTCCCGGCGCGCGCTTCATGGATCCCGTGGTGCTCGCGCGCATCGGGAACCTGTCGCTCGTGGCGCGCGCGGTCGTCGACGGCTTCATCAACGGCCTGCACAAGGCGCCGTACTTCGGCGCGTCGGTCGATTTCGCCGAGCACCGCGGCTACGTGCCGGGCGACGACGTCCGGCGCGTCGACTGGCGCCTCTGGGCGCGGACCGACCGGTACTACGTCAAGGAGTACGAAGCCGAGTCGAACATGAACTTCTCGGTCCTCCTGGACGTGTCGAAGTCGATGGACTACGGCAGCATCGGCATCACCAAGCTCGATTACGCGCGCATGCTGACGGCGTGCCTGACCAATCTCGTGCACCACCAGCGCGACCGGGTCGGCTTTGTCGCCTTCGACAGCGAGGTCGTCGAGCACGTGCCGCCGTCGGCCAAGCACATGGAGACGGTGCTGCACGTCCTGGATCGACTCAAGGCCGGGCGGCCCGGAAGCCTTCGCGCGCCGCTGCACAAGCTGGCGGAGCATTTCGGCCGCCGCGGCGTGCTCGTCGTGATCTCGGACTTCTACGAGGACCCCGAAACGGTGGTGGATGCCGTGACGCCGCTGCGGTTCCGCGGCAACGACCTGATCGTCTTCCACGTGCTCGACCCGGCGGAGCTGAACTTCGGGTTCTCGAACGCGTCGGCATTCGAGGATCTGGAGAGCGGCGAGCAGATGCCGGTCGTGCCCGAGGCGATGCGGAAGGAGTATCAGTCGCTGGTGCGGGCGCACATCGACGCGCTCCAGCAGCGCTTCTCCGAGGTGCGCGTGGACTACACGCTGCTCGACACATCGCAGCCGCTGGATCACGCGCTGTTCCGGTTCTTGACCAGCCGGGAGAAGCGGATGAGGTTGCGGTAGGCGGACCTGAAGGTCCGCCTGGGTGAATGACATGTCCTTTTTGACGCCGCTCTTCTTCGTCGCGCTGGCCGGGCTGGCCATTCCGGTACTGATCCATCTGATCCAGCGCGAGAAGAAACAGGTCGTCCGGTTTCCGTCGCTCATGTTCGTGCAGCGGATCCCGTACCGGTCCGTGCGCCGCCGGCGGATCCACAACTGGCTCCTGCTGATGGTCCGCATGGCCGCGCTGGCGCTGATCGTGGCCGCCTTCGCGCGGCCGTTCCTCGAGCGCGATGAGGTGACCGCCGCGGCCGGCGAGGGCGCCCGCGAGGTCGTCGTGCTGCTCGATCGCAGCTACAGCCTCGGGTACGCCGACCGCTGGGAGCGTGCCCGGGCGGCGGCGTACGATGCCATCAACGGCCTGGGCGGCGGCGATCGCGGGTCGGTGGTGCTCTTCGACTCGGGCGCGGAGATCGCGCTGCGATCCGCCGCGGCCGGCGAGCGCCAGCCCCTGACGGCGGCGGTGGCGGCCGCCGGCGGTCCCACGGCCGCCGCGACGCGGTACGCCCCGGCGCTCAAGGTGGCCGGGAGCATCCTGGCCGAATCGCCGCTCCCGCGCCGCGAGGTCATCCTCATCAGCGACTTTCAGCGCGCCGGGTGGCGCGGCGAAGAAGGCGCCCAGCTGCCCGCGGGCACCACGGTGACGCCGGTGCCGATCACGACCGGCGGCGAGGTGGCCAACGCGGCCGTGACCGGCGTGTCGTTCGCGCGGTCGACCTTCTCCAGCCAGGAGCGGGTCGCGGTCACCGCCGTCGTCGTGAACCGCGGCACGCGGCCGCTCGCGGGCGGACAGCTGGCGCTCGAGATTGGCGGCCGGGCCATCCAGACCGAGCGGCTCGAGGTCGACGCGAACAGCTCGACGTCGATCACCTTTGCGCCGGTCACGTTGACGGCGGAGCCGATGCGCGGCACCGTCCGCGCAGGCGCCGACGCGCTGGCCGCCGACAACGTGTTCCACTTCGTCCTGACGCCGGCGCAGCCGGTCCGCGTGCTCGTGCTCGATCGCGCGGGCGGGGGCGGCAACGCGTTGTACCTGATGCGCGCGCTCGCGATCGGCGAGGCCCCGCGGTTCGAGGCGATCGTCCGGCCGCCGGCCGCGGTGTCCGACGATGACCTGCGCCGCGTGTCGGCGGTACTGGTGAACGACGTCGAGGTCCCGGCGGCGCTCGGGCGGCGGCTGCAGAAGTTCGTGGAGGGCGGGGGCGGCCTGTTCGTGGTGCTCGGCCCGCGCGCCACCTGGAGCGCGGAGGTCGATGTGCTGCCGGCGTCGCTGCAGGCGCCGGTCGATCGAACCCGGGGCGACGCGGCCCGCGTGGGCGCGCTGGAGTACACGCATCCGGTCTTCGAGCCGTTCCGGTCCCCCCGCAGCGGCGACTTCGCCGCCGCGCGGATCTACGGGTATCGCGCGGTCACGCCGACGCAGGACGCGCAGGTGCTGGCGCGTTTCGACGGCGGCGCGCCGGCGCTCCTCGAGCGGCGGATCGGTACCGGGCGGGTCCTCCTGTGGACCTCGACGCTGGACCTCGCATGGAGCGACTTTCCGCTGAAGCCGGTCTACCTGCCGTTCGTGCATCGCGCGATGCGCCACCTGGCCGCGTACAGCGAGCCGGCGCCCTGGCTCACGGTCGGGCAGGTGCTCGAGGCGTCGTTCGGATCGGGACGGGCGCAGCCGGCGAGCGGCGTCGTCCTCACGCCCTCCGGGCGCCGCGTGGGCGTGGGCGTGGACGAAGAGGGAGCCGAAGTGCTCGAGCTGGCCGAGCAGGGCTTCTACGAGCTGCGGAACCGCGCGGGGGATGCGGTCACGGCGGTGGTGGCGAGCAACGTCGACACGGCGGAGTCGGACCTCACGCCGATGGACCCGAAGGAGATTGTCGCCGCCGCCACCCGCGATGATGGCGGGCGGGCGGCTGCGTCGGCGGCGCCGCCGACGCCCGAGGCGCAGGAGCGATCGCAGCGGCTGTGGTGGTACCTGCTGTGCGTCGGGATTCTGCTGCTGGCTGCGGATACGTTGATTTCGAACCGGCTGTCAGAAGCCTAAACGCCCGCGGGGAAACGGGCGTATTCTGGGTTGGGAGATTCTGATGCTCGAACACGCCGAGGGAGCGCCCAGGGGATCCACGCCGCCGTCGACGCTGGCGGACATCGTCGGTGAAGTCCGGTCGCGCTGGCGGCTCAAGCTGGCGCTGCGCGGCGCGCTCCGCAGCATCGCAGTTGCCGTCGCGCTCTTCTTCGTGGCCGCCTACGCCCTCGAGTGGGCGCGTTTCAGCCCCGCCTCCATCATCGCCGCGCGGGCGCTGCTCGTGGCGGCCGTGCTCGGCTCCGTCTTCTTCTTCCTGGTGCGGCCGCTCCGGCGGCGCGTGACCGACGAGCAGGTCGCGCTCTACCTGGAGGAGCACGAGCCGTCGCTCGAGGCGAGGCTCGTCAGCGCCGTGGAGGCCAGCCGCGACGGCGCCGAGGCGCTCTCGCCGGCGCTGGTGCGGCGCCTGGTCGAGCAGGCGCTCGACGCCTGCGCGTCGAGCGGGGCCGCGCGGCGTGTTGAAGCGCCGTCGCTTCGCCGGTTCGGCCTGCTCCTGGCGGGCATCTCCGCCGCCGCCATTGTCTTCGTGCTGGTCGGCCCCGCGTTTCTGCGGAGCGCGCTCTCCGCCATTCTGCTGATCCAGCGCAGCGTCGAGGCGGCCGCGCCGTACCGCATCGAGGTGACGCCGGGCAACGCCACCGTGCCGAAGGGCGCGGACCAGAGCGTCGGCGCGACGCTGATTGGGTTTACCGCCGAGGATGCGGTGGTGATGGTGCGGCGCGCCGCCGACGGCGCGTTCGAGCCGCTGCCGCTCGTGGCCGACGAGCAGGGCGCGTATGAAGGCATGCTCTTCGACGTGTCCGCGCCGATCGACTACTACGTCGAGGCCGAAGGCGTGCGATCGCCGCTGTTTGCGTTGAAGGTTGTCGAGGCGCCGTACGTCCAGCGGATGGAAATCGAATACCACTTCCCGGCCTACACCGGGCTCGAGCCGCAGAAGATTGAAGACGGCGGCGACATCGCGGTGCTGGCCGGCACCGAAGTGCGCGTCCGCGTCGTCCCGACCATGGCCACCAGGGGAGGCCGGCTCGCGCTCAACGAAAAGGAGTCGGCCGACCTCACGCCGCAGCCGGACGGGTCGCTGACCGGCTCGTTCAAGGTCGCTCGCGACGGGTTTTACCGCGTCGAGCTCGACTCGCCGGCCGGCGAGCGGGCGGCCGCGTCGCCGGAGTACACGATCGACGTGCTGGCGGATATGCCGCCGACCGTGTCGTTTGCCAAGCCGGGACGCGACACGTCGGTCTCGGCCATCGAGGAGGTCTTTGTCGAGGCGCAGGCGGAAGACGACTTCGGCGTGCGCGATCTCGATCTCGTGTACTCGGTCAACGGCGGCCCCGAGAAGACCGTGAAGCTGTTCGGCGGCCGCTCGAGGCTGCCGGAGGTCACCGCCGGGCACACCTTCTTCCTCGAAGAGTTCGGCGTGCAGCCGGGCGACTCGGTGTCGTACTACGCGCAGGCGCTCGACAGCGCGGCGCCGGGGCAGCGCGCGATGAGCGACCTGTACTTCCTGCGCATCCGCCCCTTCCGGCGCGATTTCCGGCAGGCGCCCTCGATGGGCGGCGGCGGAGGCATGGGCGGCGCGGGCGGCGCCCAGGTCGAGGCGCTCTCCGAGCAGCAGCGGCAGATCATCTCGGCCACCTTCAACGTGCAGCGCGATCGACGCAAGGTGACCTCCGCGAAGCTGCGTGAGAGCACGACGGTCGTGGCGCTCTCCCAGTCGCGGCTGCGGGAGCAGGTCGAAGGGCTGCTCACGCGCCTGAACAGCGAGCTGGTGCAGCGCGACCCCGCCTTCGAGAAGATCTCGCAGCTGCTGCCGCAGGCGGTGCAGGCGATGAAGGAGGCCGAAGGCAAGCTGGCCGAGGTCAGCCCCGACGGCGCGCTGCCGCCCGAGCACCGCGCGCTGCAGGTCCTGCAGAAGGCGGAAGAGGAGTACGAGTACCAGATCAGCGTGCAGCAGGGCGGCGGCGGGGGCGGCGGCGGCGGCAGCGCGCAGCAGCAGGAGCTCGCCGACATCTTCGAGCAGGAGCTCGAGAAGATGGCCAGCCGCTATGAGACCGCCAGCCAGGCGCAGCAGCAGAGCGGCGACCGCCAGGTGGACGAGCTGCTGGAGAAGCTGAAGGAGCTGGCGCGGCGGCAGGAGCAGGAGGCCGCGCGGCAGCGGCTGCGCGCGCTCGAGCAGGGCGGATCGGCCTCGGGCGGCGGCGCCCAGCAGCGGGCGCTGGCGGAGCAGGCGGAGGAAGCGGCGCGCCGGCTCGAGCGGCTGGCGCGCGAGGAGAACCGACCCGACCTGCAGGAGGCCGCGCGGCAGATGCAGCAGGCGGCCGACGCCATGCGGCGGGCCGCCGCCGGGGGCGACGGCAGCGCCGGCGGCCAGGCGGCGTCGGCGCTCGAGCGGCTGCGCGAAACGGAGCGGCGGCTACAGCAGATGCAGGCCGATCGCGCCGAGCGCGACGTCAACGACGCCATCCGGCAGGCCGAGGAGATCGCGCGGCGGCAGCGTGAAGTGGGTGCGGACGCCAGGGAGCTCGCCGGCGTGTCGCCGACGACCGCCGGGCGGCGCGACCGCGCGCGGCAGATCAGCGAGCAGAAGACCGACCTCGAGCAGCGGCTGAACACGCTCGAGCAGCAGCTGGATCGCGCGGCGCGCGATGCCGCCGCCAACGAGCGCGCCGCGTCGCGCAAGATGGCCGAGGCGGCCGGGTCGATCCGCGACAACCGGCTGGCCGACAAGCTGCGTTACTCGCAGAACCTGGTGAACCGCGCGGCTGCGCAGCAGACTGTCGAGGCAGCCGAAAACGACATCGCCGGCGGCATCGAGGAGCTGCGCAAGCGGCTGGGTGAGGCCGCCTCGGCGCTCGGCGAGGGCGAGAACGCCGGCAACCGCATGGAGACCGCGCTCGAGCGCGCGCGCCGTCTCGCGCGCGCGGCCGAGTCGCTGCAGGAGCGGACCCGCGAGCGCGCGCAGCAGGGCGCCCGCGGCGGCCAGCAGGGCCAGCAGGGTCAACAGGGCCAGCAGGGTCAGGGCCAGCAGGGGGAGCAGGGCCAGCAGGGGGAGCAAGGCCGGCAGGCACAGGGCTCCCAGGGTTCGCAGGGCTCGCAAGGCTCCGAGGGTTCGCAGGGCGGCCAGGGCGCTGAAGGCTCCCAGGCCGGCGGTGCGCAGGGCGGCCGCGGCAACGCCAACGGCGTGGCTGGCGGCGCGTACGGGCCGGACTTCGGTGGCGGGTATGGCTCCGGCTACACCGGGCCCGGCTTTGAGTGGGGGCGTCTGACGCCGGAGGACATCCGCCAGCTGCGCGGCGAGGCGCGCGAGTGGATGCGCGAGGCGCAGGCGCTGCGCGGCGACCTGGTCGCCGAGAACATCGACCCGCGGGAGCTCGATGAGATCCTCCGCTCGCTGAAGCGGCTCGAGGACCCGCGCCTCTACCAGGACGTGTCGGAGCTGCAGCGGCTGCAGTCCTCGATTGCCGAAGGGCTCAAGCGCTTCGAGTTCGGGTTGCGGCGGCAGGTCGACGCGACGCAGGCGAACGTGGTGCTCTCGGGCTCCGACGAGGTGCCGGAGGAGTTCCGCAAGCTCGTCCAGGAGTACTACCGGTCGCTGGCCAGGACACCGCGGTGACACGCGCGGCGTTCGTGGCCGTGATGGTGATGTGTCTGGCCACCACCGCGGCCGCCCAGTTCGGCCGCCAGTTCCGCGGCTTCGGCCCGCGCGGCTATCCGGTGAAGTTCGCCGGCCCCGACACGTTCGGGCACGGCTTCAATTTCTGCCGCGCCGCGTACACGAGCGGGCGCCGCGAAGCGGGCGGGCAGGGGTGGTCGACCGACTATCCTGACGCCGAGCTGAACTTCTCCATCCGTCTGGCGGAGCTCACCAAGACGCGCGTCAGCAAGGACGGCCGGGGCAGCCCCGACCATCTCGTCGTCCAGCTCACCGACGAGTCCGTCTACCAGTGCCCCTACCTGCACATGGAGGACGTCGGGACCGCCGCGTTCACCGATGCGGAGGTCCGCAGTCTCCGCGAGTATCTGCTCAAGGGCGGCTTCCTCTGGGTGGACGACTACTGGGGCAGCTACGCCTGGCAGAACTGGGCGTCGCAGCTGGCGCGGGTGCTCCCGCCGTCCGAATATCCCATCGAGGACATCGGCGCCGACCATCCGCTCTTCCGGATGATGTTCGACGTCAAGGCGCTGCCGCAGATTCCGTCGATTCAGTTCTGGCGGACGAGCGGCGGCTCCACCTCCGAGCGCGGCGCCGACAGCGCCACGCCGACGATCCGCGGCGTGTCGGATCGCCACGGCAACCTCATGGTGGTGATGACGCACAACACCGACATCTCCGACGCCTGGGAGCGTGAGGGAGAAGACCCGCGCTTCTTCTACCGGTTCTCGCCGAACGGCTACGCGGTCGGCATCAACGTCGTCCTCTACGCGATGACGCACTGAGGGTCATGAGACTCGAGCGGGCCGCCGCCGCACTGCTGCTCGTTGCCGCGCTCGTGCCGCTGGCGCTCGAGGCCGCGCAGCGGCGCGGCTTCCGCCAGCCGGCCGCGACGGTGCCGTACGACAGCCACTTCGTCTTCACGCGCATCCGGTACGGCGCCACCTTCGGGGGCGGCCGGTTCTTCGGGGGCGGCGGCTGGGAGCACGATTATCCGACCGCGGAGCGCAACTTCGCGGCCATCCTCGACTACATCACCAACATGCGCGTGCGGAAGGACGGCAGCAACATCCTCGACCTGGAGGACCCGCGCATCTTCGAGAACCCGGTGCTGTACATGTCGGAGCCGGGCTACTGGTCGAGCAATGACGCCGAGGCGAAGAACCTGCGGGCGTACCTGCTGAAGGGCGGGCTCATCATCTTCGACGACTTCGAGGGCGAGGGGCACTGGCGCAACCTCGCAGCCCAGATGCGGCGGGCGCTGCCCGATCACCATTTCATCAAGCTCGACGTGACGCACCCGGTCTTCCAGTCGTTCTTCTCGATCGAGCACCTCAACGTGCCGCATCCCACCGTGAACGTGCCGCCGTCGTTTCTGGCGATGTTCGACACCAACGACCCGTCGGGCCGCATGCTGGCGCTGGCCAACTGGAACAACGACCTCGGCGATTACTGGGAGTGGTCGGCCGAGGGCCTGTACGGCAGCGATCCCACCAACGATGCCTATCGCCTCGGCGTGAACTACCTCGTCTACGCGATGACGCACTAGCTTCGCAGAGTGCCTAAAGTGCCGAGAACCGGTTTCATAACCCCGGTCGTCACCGGCACCAATTCGTACGTAGTGCCGGGCTTCAGCCCGGCTAAAGCCGGGCACTACGACGGTTATGAAACCGCTTCTTGAGTGCCTAGATCCATTTTCATTTCGGCGTAGCGGCGGGCCTTCAGGCCCGCCGAGGCCGGGCTGAAGCCCGGCACTACGTACGCGGGCAATGTGAAAGGCACTCCAGGCACTCTGGTACGCCGCATGCTCCTTTCTCCCTGCGGAGCTGACAGAGCTCTTCAGAGGCGTTGGGCATCCGGCAGTGGGCAGTGGGCCTTGAGTATGATCGCCTGGTGGCGACCGCTCCCCGTCCCGACATCTGCAACACGATTCTCGACGCCATCGGCTCGACCCCGATGGTCCGCATCAACCGGCTGACCCGCGGGCTCGTCGACGCGCTGGTGCTGGCGAAGCTCGAGACCTTCAATCCGGGCAACTCGATCAAGGACCGGATGGCGGTCAAGATGATCGAGGATGCCGAGAAGGCCGGCCTGCTCAGGCCGGGCGGCACGATCATCGAGGGAACATCCGGGAACACGGGGATGGGCCTGGCCATTGCCGCGGTCGTGAGGGGCTACAAGTGCATCTTCACGACCACCGACAAGCAATCCAGGGAGAAGATCGACGCGCTGAAGGCGTTCGGGGCCGAGGTCATCGTCTGTCCGACCGACGTCGACCCCGAAGACCCGCGCTCCTACTACTCGGTCTCCTCGCGCCTGTCGCGCGAGGTTCCGAACTCGTGGAAGGCCAACCAGTACGACAACCTGTCCAACCTGCAGGCGCACTACGAGCAGACGGCCCCCGAGATCTGGGAGCAGACCGGCGGCCGCATCACCCATCTGGTGTGTGGCGTCGGGACCGGCGGGACGATCAGCGGCGTGGGGCGCTACCTGAAGGGGCGGAACCCCCGCGTGAAGATCTGGGGCATCGACACGTACGGGTCGGTGTTCAAGAAGTACAAGGAGACCGGCGTCTTCGACAAGAACGAGATCTATCCGTACATCACGGAAGGCATCGGCGAGGACTTCCTGCCCGCCAACGTCGATTTCGACGTGATCGACCACTTCGAGAAGGTCACCGACAAGGATGCCGCGATCATGACGCGCCGCATCACGCGCGAGGAGGGCATCTTCGCCGGCAACTCGGCCGGTGCTGCGATGGCCGGCCTGCTCCAGCTCCGCCAGCACTTCACCCGGGACGATGTCGTGGTCGTGATCTTCCACGACCACGGGTCGCGCTACCTGGCGAAGATGTACAACGACGAGTGGATGCGCGCGAAGGGGTTCCTCGAGGTCAGCGGCCTCACCGCGCGCGATCTGGTGGCGCTTGGCGTGTCAGGCGAGCTCCAGGCCGTGGAAGCGGCGCGGGCGGTCGAAGAGGCGATCCGCATCATGAGCGATCACGACTTCTCCCAGCTCTCCGTCACCCGCGACGGCCGCGTCGTCGGATCGCTCAACGAGTCGCACCTCTACAATGCGTTCGTCAGCGATCCCTCGATCAGGCGGCAGCCGATCGAGTCGATCATGCAGCCGGCGTTTCCCTTTGCCGACATCTCGACCCCGGTCGAGCTGCTGTCGAAGATGATCACGCCGGAGAACCCGGCGGTGCTGGTGAGGGACTTCAAGACGGAGAAGACGTTCATCATCACGCGGTCCGACATCATCCGCATGCTCACGTAGGCGCTACAGCGCCTTGACGATCTCCTCGACCACCTTCTTGGCGTCCCCGAACACCATCATCGTCCGGTCCATGTAGAAGAGCGGGTTGTCGACGCCGGCGTACCCGGCGGCCATCGATCGTTTGTTGACGATGACGGTGCGGGCCTTGTGGGCCTCGAGGATCGGCATGCCGTAGATCGGGCTCCCCGGCTGCTCGGCGAGCGGGTTCACGACGTCGTTGGCGCCCAGCACGAACGCGACGTCGGTGGCGCCGAAGTCGCTGTTGATGTCCTCCATCTCGGCGACCTGCTCGTACGGGACGTCGGCCTCGGCCAGCAGCACGTTCATGTGTCCGGGCATGCGGCCGGCCACCGGGTGAATCGCATAGCGCACCGTCACGCCGCGGGCGAGCAGCTTGTCGGCCATCTCCTTGACGGCGTGCTGAGCGCGGCCGACGGCCAGGCCGTAGCCGGGCACGATGATGACGCTGTCGGCGTTGCTGAGGAGGAACGCGACGTCTTCGGGCGATCCGGCCTTGACCGTCTTCTGCCCGGCGTGGGCCGCGACGGCGCCCTCGGCGGCGCCGAAGCCGCCGAGGATCACGCTGAAGAACGACCGGTTCATCGCCCGGCACATGATGTACGACAGGATGGCGCCCGACGAGCCGACGAGCGATCCCGCGATGATCAGCATCGAGTTGTTCAGCGAAAACCCGATCCCGGCCGCCGCCCACCCCGAGTAGCTGTTCAGCATCGAAATCACCACCGGCATGTCGGCGCCGCCGATCGGGATGATGACGAGCACGCCGAGCACGAAGGCGAGCGCCGCCATAGTGAGAAACGGCGTCCACTGGCCGCCGGGCGCGGCGCTCACGAAGACGAGCCCGCTGCCGATCATGACGAGCGCCAGCACCAGGTTGAGCAGGTGCTGGCCCCTGAAGGTCACCGGCGCGCTGGAGAACAGGCGGCCGTACCGGCCGAGGCCCGCCAGCTTGCCGAAGGCGATCACCGATCCCGAGAACGTGAGCGCGCCCACGAACGTGCCGATGAACAGCTCGACGCGATTGCCCGCGGGGATCGGGTCCCCGACGCCGAAGGCCGGCGGGTCGCTGAGGACGGCGACCGCAATCAGCACGGCCGCCATGCCGACCAGCGAGTGCATCGCCGCCACGAGCTCCGGCATCTGCGTCATCTGCACGCGCCGGGCGATGACGAACCCGGCGGCGCCGCCGGCCGCCAGCACGGCGAGCGCGATGTCCACCCGCCTGGCGATGCTGAACGTCGTGAGCACGGCGATGGCCATGCCGGCCATGCCGAGCACGTTGCCGCGGCGGGCGGTGTCGGGATGGGAGAGGCCTCGGAGCGACAGGATGAACAGGACGCTCGCGAGCAGGTAGAGCAGGGCCACCAGGTTGGGTGACATCGCGGCTACTCGGCGGGTCCGCTTCGCGGGACCCGCCCTACGTCCTTCGGGCGGTGGGAGGCCTTTTTCTTGAACATCTCCAGCATGCGCTGGGTCACCAGAAAGCCGCCGAAGGTGTTGACCGCGACGAGTGCGACGGCGACGGCCCCGACCAGCGGGGCGATGCCGCCGGCGCCCGAGCCGGCCGCGAGAATGGCGCCCACCATGATGACGGAGCTGATCGCGTTGGTGACGCTCATCAGCGGGGTGTGCAGCGCCGGCGTCACGTTCCAGACCACGTGGTAGCCGACGAAGATCGCGAGCACGAAGACGGTGATGTTCAGGATGGTGGGGTCGGCAGCGTTCGTCATGCGTGTGTGTGTTCCCGTGAGCGCGCGGGCGCCCCGTCGATGCAGACGAGCGCCGCCGCGACGATCTCGTCGCTGCGGTCGATCGTCAGGGCGCCGGTCGCCGGATCGGCCAGGAGGGCGACGAAGTTCAGCACGTTGCGGGCGAAGAGCGCGCTCGCGTCGGAGGGCAGCATCGCCGGCAGGTTGGCGTAGCCGACAATCCGCACGCCGTGCTTCACCACCACCACGTCGCGCTCGGTCAGGGCGCAGTTGCCGCCCTGTTCAACCGCCATGTCCACGATCACGGATCCCGGCCGCATCTGCCGGACCGTCTCCTCGCGGAGCAGCACCGGGGCGGGCCGCCCCGGCACGAGCGCGGTGGCGATCACGATGTCGGAGGCGCGCGCTCTCTCGTCGATGAGCGCCGACTGCCGCCGGCGGTACTCGTCGCTCATCTCGCGGGCGTAGCCGCCGTCCGTTTCCGCCTGGGCGCGCTCCCCCTCGGAGACCGGCACGTCGACGAATTTCGCGCCGAGCGACTCGACCTGCTCCTTCGTCGCCGGGCGCACGTCGAACGCCTCGACGACCGCGCCGAGCCGTTTGGCGGTGGCAATCGCCTGCAGCCCGGCCACCCCCGCGCCGATCACGAGCACGCGGGCCGCCTTCACGGTTCCCGCGGCGGTCATGAGCATCGGCAGAAAGCGCCCGTACTCGTTGGCGGCGACGAGCACGGCCTTGTAGCCGCCGATGTTGGCCTGCGACGACAGGACGTCCATGGCCTGCGCGCGCGTGATGCGCGGCACCGATTCGAGCGCGAAGGCGGTCACGCCGGTGGCCGCGAGCCGCTCGAGGGCGGCCTCGTCGTGCGGGGCCAGCAGCCCGATCAGCACCGACCCGCGGCGCAGGAGCGGCAGCTCGCCCGGCTCCGGGGCACGCACCTTCAGCACGACGTCGGCCTGGGAGTAGACCTCGGCGGCACGGGCGACGATGGTGGCGCCCGCTGCCTGATACGCCGCGTCAGGAAGGCTGGCGGCCGCCCCGGCCGCCGACTGGATCAGGCAGGTGTGTCCCTTCGTGACGAGTTTGCCGACCGTCTCCGGGGTCGCGGCGACGCGCGTCTCCCCGGACCGGGTTTCGGCTGGAACGCCGATGTGCATAGATAAATGGATTCCTCAGATGGGGAACTAGAAGCGGTTTCATAACCGACGTAGTGCCCGGCTTTAGACGGGACCGACGTAGTGCCCGGCTTTAGCCGGGCTGAAGCCCGGCACTACGTACGAATTGGTGCCGGTGACCGGGGTTATGAAACCGATTCTAAGATTGTTACCGATGTTGCGTCAGATGCAAATAGTCACGATCGACGGACGGCCGGTTCGCTACGTCGAATCGGGCGACCCCGGCGGCGCGCCGCTCGTGCTCGTGCACGCGTTTCCCGTCGGCGTTGGCATGTTCGACCCGCAGCGCGGCGCGTTCCCCGGACGGCGCATCATCGCGCCGGCGCTTCCGGGCTTCGACGGCAGCGCGCCGTTGGCCGCGCCGTCCGTCGATGCTTACGCGCGGCATGTGATCGGCCTGCTCGACGCGCTGCGCATCGACCGCGCCGTGCTCGGCGGCGTGTCGCTCGGCGGCTACGTCCTGTTCGGCGTGCTGCGGCAGGCCGCGGCGCGCGTGGCCGGCATCATGCTCGCGGATACGCGAAGCGCGGCCGACACCGGGGAGGCCCGCGCCGGGCGAATCAGGATGCTCGGCGTGCTGCGCGACAAGGGGGTCCCTGCGGTGGCGGCCGACATGCTGCCGAAGCTCCTGGGCGAGACCTCGCGCCGGCGCCAGCCTGGCCTGGCGCAGTCGGTGACGCGGACGATCGAAGGCCAGACGGCGGAGGGGATCGCCGCCGCGATCGAGGTGCTGATGTCGCGGCCCGATTCCACGCCGCTGCTGCGGCGGCTCGCGGTGCCGGCGCTCGTCGTCGTGGGCGCGGAAGACGGGCTCACCACGCCCGGCGAGATGGAGCGCATGGCGTCCCAGGTGCCCGGGGCGCAGTTTGTGAGCGTGCCCGGGGCCGGACACTTGTCGAATCTCGAGAACCCGCCGGCGTTCAACCAGGCCGTGGCCCAGTGGCTCGGCTTGTTACACTGGACATAGATGAGTTTCACGCCGCGGCAGCGCCGCCGGTGGGCGGCCGCACTCATGGCGACGGTCGTGGGGGTGGTCACGGTTGTCTGGTTTGTCGGCGCCGGGCCACATGCGCTCTCGCGTCCGGGGGAGCTGACGAGCAGGCCCCCTCCTGTCGAATACCTGTGGACCAGCGCGTATCCGGAGTACGGCTACGAGGCCCTGCAGCCGATAGTCGCCGAGCACCTCGCGAGGCTCCCGCCCGGATCCCGCATACTCGACCTGGGCTGCGGCAACGGCGTGATGCTCGCCTCGTTGCGGGGCCACGGCTGGGAATTGGTCGGCGTGGATGTCTCCGAGTCCGGCATCGCGCAGGCCCGCCGCGCCTGGCCCGATATCCGGTTCGAGACAGGCGATGCAACCGGCGATCTGTCTGCCCTCGGGCGTTTCGACGCGATCGTCAGCACGGAGGTCATCGAGCACATCTTTCTCCCCCGGCGCTTTGCGTCGAACGCCTACGAGCTGCTGCGCCCCGGTGGGCTGCTCGTGCTGAGCACGCCGTACCACGGCTGGCTGAAGAATGTCGCGATTGCCGTGGCTGGCGAAGGGGACCGGCATTATCAGCCGCTCTCCGACTACGGCCATATCAAGTTCTGGAGCGTCGGCACACTCAGCCGGCTCCTGTGGGAAGCGGATTTCGATGACGTGCAGTACCGTGGTCTCGGCCGGGTGCCGTACCTCTGGAGCAGGCTGGTCATGACCGCCAGGCGGCCTGGGAACTCGTAGCGTGGATCTCGGGCTCAACGACAAGGTCGCCATCGTCACCGGCTCGAGCCGTGGTCTGGGTCTGGCGACGGCGCTGTCGCTGGCCGCCGAAGGCTGCCGTGTGTGTCTGTGCGCCCGCGGCGAGGCGCGGCTGCACGAGGCCGAACGGACGGTTGCCGCCAGGGCGGGTGATCCCGGACGCGTGCTGGCCGTGGCCGCGGACCTCAGTCGGGCGGAAGGCGTCCAGGCCGTCGTCGAGAGGACCGTGGCGGCGTTCGGCGGGCTCGACATCCTGGTGAACAATCTCGCCACGGCCGGCGGGGCGGGGCTGCTGGACACCTCCGACGCGCAGTGGCAGGACGCGATCGATCGGACGCTCGTTCCCGCGGTTCGGGCCTCGCGTCTGGCGGTGCCGCACATGCAGCGGCGGCGCGGCGGCGTCATCGTGCTGATCGCCTCGATCTTCGGCCGCGAAGCCGGCGGCCGCATGACCTACAACGCCGTCAAGGCCGCGGAGATCAGTCTTGCGAAGGCGCTCGCCCGGCAGCTGGCCCCGTCCAACATCAGGGTCAACAGCGTTTCGCCCGGGTCGATCCTGTTCGAGGGCGGCTCCTGGTGGAAGCGTCAGCAGGACGACCCGGAGGGCATTGCCGCCTTCGTGAAGTCCGAGCTGCCGTTCGGCCGGTTCGGCAGGCCCGAGGAAGTCGGCGACGTGGTGGCGTTCGTCTGCTCGTCCCGGGCCAGCTGGATCAGCGGCACCTCCATCGTCGTCGACGGGTGCCAGAGCCGCGCGTTCTAACCGAGGTGGTGCGACACCAGACACATGTCGGTGCAACGGCGATAATATCGGTGCAACCACGAATCAGCTGGTGCAATCACACCGCTTCCCGTCAGTGCATCGCACCAACGAGCGTAAGACCGATTGCACCGACGAGCCTCAATCGCATTGCACCGACAGCGTTAGACGAAGTGCACCCGGTGAGCGTCAGCGCGATCGCACCTGTCCAAACGCAATGTAGTACACCGGGATTCCCGCCAGGATGACCGCGAAGGTGACGCTCGTCCAGACCGGCTCGGTTACCAGCGCGTTGCCGACCAGATAGACGACCCCCGCGATGAAGATGGCCGGCACGACCGGATACCCGGGCACGCGAAACGGACGCGGCAGGTCGGGGCGTGTGCGGCGGAGCCGGTACAGTCCCGCAATCCCCAGCCCGTAGAAGGGCCAGATCGACAGCACGAACGTGTCGGCCAGCTGCTCGAAGGTGCCGGCCAGCACGAACGCCACGCCGAGCGCCGCCGCGAGCGTGATCGCCGCGTGCGGCGTGCCGAACCGCGGATGGACGCTCGCCATCTGCCGGAAGAACAGGCCGTCGCCGGCCATCGCAAAGAAGATGCGGGGCGCGACGAGCATGATCGAGACGAGGGCGCCGAAGGTCGAGATCGTCACGACCACCGACACGAAGGCGGCGCCAGGCTCGCCGAAGATCGCCTGCATCGCGTCGGCGGCGATGAGCGGCGACTGCGCGATCCGGTCGACCGGGATCACGTAGACGTACGCCGCGTTGGCGGCCAGATAGATGGCGACGATCGCCAGCGTGCCGGCGACGATCGACCTCGGCAGATTGCGCTGCGGGTCGGCGACCTCGCCGCCGGCCAGGCACACGTCGGCGAAGCCGTCGTAGGCCCAGAGCACCGAGATGAGCGCCAGGCCGAACAGCCCGGCGTCGGTCGACGTGCTCGCGGCAAAGTGCTGTGTGGAGGCGCCGGCGCCGCCCCCGAGCGCGAACGAGACAAGGACGACGAGTGCCAGCGCGCCGAACTTGGCCGCCGTGGACACGCCGGCCAGCGCCGCGCCGAGTCGGACGCCGCGGATGTTTGCGGCCGCGGCGACGCTGATGGCGCCGGCCGCGACGTAATCGGCCGCCGCCGCATTCACGGCCGAGCCATACCCGAGCGACCGCAGCAGGTACTCGCTGAACACGGTGGCGATGGCGGCATTGGCCGACGCGCGGATCAGGACGAGCTCGGCCCAGCCGAACAGAAATCCTGCCAGCCGGCCCCACCCTTCGCGCAAGTACACGTACCAGCCGCCGGTGTAGGGGAGCGCCGCCGCCAGTTCGGCGACCGACAGTGCGCCGCAGAGCGAGATGAGGCCGCCGAGCAGCCAGACCGCGAGCATCAGCGGCGGGTCCGGCACGCGCGAGGCGATGGCCGCGGGCGTGCGGAAGATGCCAGACCCGATCGTGACGCCGACCACCACGCCGATCGCGCTCCAGAACCCCAGCCGGCGCGCGAGCTGGACGGTGGGCGCCTGCGCCCTGGTTTGCATGGGCGCCTAAGACTACTAGAAGCGGTTTCATAACAGTCGTAGTGCCCGGCTTTAGCCGGGCTGAAGCCCGGCACTACGTACGAATTCGTGCCGGTGACCGGGGTTATGAAACCGGTTCTAGTAGCTGAAGGAGGACACGTGGCGGCAGCAACGGTGATGTGGGCAACTTGGTTGCCGGTAGTCGCGGCGGGCGCCGCGGCAGCATACGCATGCTACAGTCCGCCGGCCGGGAAGCTCGGCGCGGCAGTGGCCTGGCTGATGGGTGAGGAGCCGCGCCTTCAGATCCGTGAAGACCTGTGCCGCTTCAAGGAGCTGATCGAGACCGGCGAGATCCGAAGGGAGTAGGCAGTAGGCAGATTTTTTGACTGGACCTTTGCTTTTCTTACGCTTACCATTCCGTCCCAATGTTGCCCGCCAGACGGACAGGTTCGGCGCACGATCTGGCCCTGCAGGGCGTCCTGGATGGGCTGACGAGGGGAACGCCCGCCGGCGCCGACGCGCCGGACGGCTGGGTCACCGCCGTCCGGGTCCTGGCGCCCCGCGCCGCTCAGCACGCGCCGTATCCCGCCGGCGTGCACGAGCAGCTCATCGACGTGCTGCGGGCGCGCGGCATCGACCAGCTCTATTCGCACCAGGCGTCGGCCATCGAGCACGCGCTCGCCGGCCGCAACGTCGTCATCACCACCCCGACCGCGTCCGGCAAGACGCTCTGCTACAACGCGCCGGTGCTGAGCACGGTGCTGCGGGACCCATCGGCGCGCGCGCTCTACCTGTTTCCCACGAAGGCGCTCGCGCAGGATCAGCTGGCGGAGCTGCACGACCTGGTCGAGCGGCTCATGCCGCAGGCGGAGACGCCAATCGGCGTCTTCACCTACGACGGCGACACGCCGCAGGACGCCCGCAAGGCCATCCGCGGCCGCGCCCATGTGGTGCTCAGCAATCCCGACATGCTGCATTCCGGCGTGCTGCCACACCATCCCCGCTGGGCGAAGCTCTTCGAGAACCTCCGGTACGTCGTCATCGACGAGCTCCACGCGTATCGCGGCGTGTTCGGCAGCCACCTGACCAACGTGCTCCGGCGGCTGCGCCGGGTCTGCGCCCATTACGGCTCGGACCCGACATTCATCTGTTCGTCGGCCACCATCGCCAACCCGCGCGAGCTGGCGGAGCGGCTGGTCGAGCGGCCGTTCGAGCTGGTGTCGGGCAACGGCGCTCCACGCGGCGAAAAGGTGTTCGTCTTCGTGAACCCGCCGGTGGTCAACCGGCAGCTCGGCATCCGCCGGTCGTACCTGAGCGAGACGCGGCGGATTGCCGGCGATTTTCTCAAGCGCGGGCTGCAGGTGATTGTGTTCGCGCAGAGCCGGCTGGCCACCGAAATCCTGACGACCTACCTGAAAGAGGATTTTGATGGGCCTCCGGGCACACGCGATCGGGTACGCGGGTATCGGGGGGGATACCTGCCGCAGCGCAGGCGCGAGATCGAGCGAGGGCTGCGTGAGGGGAGCGTGCGCGCGGTCGTGTCCACCAGCGCGCTCGAGCTGGGCATCGATATCGGGGCGCTCGATGCCTGCGTGATGGCGGGATACCCTGGGACCATTGCGGCCACGTGGCAGCGCGCGGGGCGCGCCGGCCGGCGCAGCGGCCGGTCGGCCGCGGTGCTCGTGGCGAGCAGCGCACCGATCGACCAGTTTGTCGTTCGCCACCCGTCCTATTTCTTCGACGCGTCGCCCGAGCACGCGCTGATCAATCCCGACAACCTGCACATCCTGGTCGAGCACGTGAAGTGCGCGGCATTCGAGCTTCCCTTCACCACGGCGGAGCCGTTTGGGAGCAGGTCGGACGAGGCGGGAGCCGCGATCGACGTCCAGGAGGTGCTCGGCGTGCTGTCGGAAGCCGGGCTCGTGCACCGGGTGGGCGAGGGCGAGGGCGAGGGCGGTGGCGGGGGCGAGGCGGAGGGGGCAGGCGTGTGGCAGTGGACGAGCGAGTCGTATCCGGCCGACGCGGTGAG
>Ga0155950_1047_pt3 | contig 23991 bp, 23 predicted proteins | sample RifCSPlowO2_02_FD_107604 | JGI IMG/M metagenome (GOLD analysis project Ga0155950, IMG submission 107604) | Acidobacteria bacterium RIFCSPLOWO2_02_FULL_67_21
ACTCTTCTCCGACCGGACCTCCGAAGAGCCGAGCCAGCCCGGCCTCGAGCGTCTCCTCCATGACGATCTGGTTCTGGTAGGCGACGATCACGCGGGTGAGCTCCGGGATGCGTCCTCCGGAGGCCCGGAGGTAGAGCGGCCGCACGTAGATGAGCGACTCCTCGATCGGAATCACCATCAGCGTGCCCCAGATGACCTGCGAGCCCTGCTGGTTCCAGAGCGTGATTTGCGGCGAAATCACCTGGTCCTGGCTGATGCGCGCGACCACCTGCCGCGGGCCGAAGATCACCTTCTGCTTCGGGAACTGGAAGACGCGCAACGTGCCGTAATGCTCCCCGTCGCTTCGCGCCGCCAGCCACGCCGCAAGGTTGTCCCGGCCGCGCGGCGTGAAGGGGAGCATCTGGATGAACTCCGGTTCGGCTTCACCCGGCAGCCGCATGATGGTGTAGTACGGCTCCATCGCCCCGGCGTCGCCGACGTCGTCAATGATGGGGATCTCCCACTGGTCCTCGCGGTTGTAGAACACCGGGGGCTGCGTCATGTGATAGGTCGCGAAGACCGAGGCCTGGATGGCAAAGATGTCCTCCGGATAGCGAATGTGCGCGCGGAGGGCCGGCGGCATCTCCTCGAGCGGCGCGAAGAGCCCCGGAAAGATCCGTGCGTACGTCGCCGCGATCGGGTCGTTCGCATCCGCGAGGTACAGCGTCGTCGTCCCGTGATACGCATCGATGACGATCTTCACGGCGTTGCGGATGTAGTTGACGCCGCGCCCGCCGGCCGGGGTGGAGTACGGGTAGCGCGAGCTCGTCGTGTAGGCGTCGTGCATCCAGTACAAGCGGCCGTCGGCGACGACAAGATAGGGGTCCTGGTCGAAGGCGAGAAAGGGCGCCAGTGCCTGCGAGCGTTCGCGAATGTTGCGCAGGAACAGGATCCGGCTGTCCTCGTCAATCTCGTTGCTGAGCAGGATCTGATACGCCCCAAACCGGAGCGCGAAGATCAGCCTCCGCCAGAGCGATCCGATCGCCAGCCCTCCTCGCCCCTCATACTCCGAGAACACGTTGTCCTCACCGCGCGGATAGTGAAACTCGCGCGTGCGCGTCCGCACGATGGAGTAGTCGTTGGACAGCTCACCGTAATAGAGGCTCGGCTCCTCGATCGGGAGCTCAGGAATCGTCTCGAGCGGAAGGTTGCCGACGTAGAGCACCGGCAGCCCTTCTTCGGTCACCTGATTCACGGGCCCGAGCGTCAGGCCGTAGCCGTGCGTGAACGTGAGCCGGTCGTTCACCCAGGTACGGTTGGGGAGATTCGCGGTGTTCAATTCCCGCGGCGACAGCATGATCTGCCGCAGCTTGCCCCCAAGACGGTACCTGTCGTTGTCGACGCCGACGAAGTCGTAGTAGGTGCGGATCACCTGGAGCTGCCCGAACGTGTCGAGCAGCGGCTGGTGATCCCAGAGCCGGACGTTCTCGATCGTCGAGGCGTTCTTCTTGAGGTCCTCGAGGCCGAGCAGCGCGTCGCCGGTCAGTTCCTGGCCCTCGACACCATCGAGCGCGAACGCCCGCCGCGTCGCATCGATGTTGTGCTGGATGTACTCGGACTCGCGCGTCTGCTCGTTGGGGCTGACGACGAAGCGCTGCAGCATCGTGCTGTAGATCTCGCCGCCCGCCGCCACGAGGAGGTAGAGACCGACCGCGACCGGGAGCGGCCAGTTGCGCGGGGTGAAGGCCTGCACGCCCGCGAGCCCCGCGCCGATGGCCGCGACGGCGGCCAGCAGCAGCGCGGCGGTCATCCGCCCGTGTACGTCGGAGTAGCCCGGCCCGTGGATCAGATTGGATGGCTGCACCAGCCGCTCGGCCTGCCCGAGCCATGCGCCGAAGGCCAGGAGCAGGAGAAACGCGGCGGCGAGCAGCGAGAGGTGCCGTCTCGCAGCCGGCGTCATCCAGGCCATGGCGCCGAACCGCGAGCTCAGGCTGCCGGACGCGAAGTACAGCGCGCCAGCACCCAGGCCCGCGAGCAGGACGAGGCTCTGCGCCAGCCGGCGCACGAACTGAAAGAAGGGCAGCGAGAAGACGTAGAAGCCCGCATCGCGTCCGAGGATCGGGTCAGCCTGACCGAACGGCACGGCGTATTGCCACGTGAGCCAGAGCTCCCACTGCGACGAGGCGTAGAGCGCCACGACGATGGCGAGCACCACGGCGAGGGCCGACGCGAGCAGGCGAAGCTGCGCGCGCCCGGGCAGCGGCACCTCAATCCCTTCGCGTGTCGTGAAGACGGGCCGCAGGTCTCCCATGGAGGCGAGCGCAATCCCCAGGTTCGCGGTCAACCAGACCGCGGCCGCGGCGAACGTAATCGTAAAGAGCATGGCCTGGGCGCGGAGCATCGTCAGGAAGACGGACCGATACTCGACCTCGCCAAACCAGAGCCAGTCCGTATAGAGCCGGACCGCGGACGGGCCGGCGAAGAAGACCAACGCGAACAGGCTGAGAACGAACAGGCGGAGGGGGCGTTGCAGCATGATTAGGTGCTTCCATATTGTTCAGACGCCGCCTGCAGGTCCGAACGGACCTCCCCGGCAAGCGCAGCAGGTGTGACCACGCGGGCGAAGGGCCCCCAGCTGAGGATCCAGCTTCGCAAGGCCCAATCGTGACACACGTCCATCGAGAGCACCAGCGTCCCGTCGCCGCCCTCACGCAGCTGCTGGGAGGCGTGCCAGACGCGGGCTCTGACGTAGGGCGCCACGCGGGCCGCAAACTCGATTTCGACGCGTGCCGGCGGCCCGGTGTTCACGCCCAGCGAATTCGCAAAGACATCGTCCCGGATGTCGCGCTCGGGTGTGAACGTCTGCTTCTCGAGCGAGACCGCCGCGATCCGGTCGGTCGCAAACGTCCGGATATTGCCATAGGCGGGCACGAACGCGAGCAGGTACAGGCCGCCGTTGGCGAACGCCAGCCGATACGGGTGGATCACGTAGTCCTTGACCCGGCCGCTCGACACCGAGTGATACCGCATCGACGCCACCCGGTGATGGAGCGTGGCCTCGAGAAGGCGGCCGACCAGGTCGGCGGCGGCCTCGCCGGTTCGGGGCCGCGGGCCGGGCTTGGTCGTGAGCACCGCCGGCAGCTGGTCGAGGAACTGCCGCATGCGCGGCGTGAGCATCTTCTCGAGCCGGGTAAAGGCCAGGCCGAGGTCCCGTTGAAAGGGGGTGCCGGCCACGGTCGCCAGCAGACTCCGGCTGAGATAGAGCGCGCAGAGCTCGGGGACCGTAAAGCCGGTCTCCAGCCCCTTCAGGATCTGTCCGTCGAGGCGCCACCGCACGCGGCCGTCGTCATCCCGCTCGTCGAAGAGCGGAAACCCGGCCTCCTGCAGCGCCGCAAGGTCGCGGCGGATCGTCCGCGTCGTGACGCGCATGTCGTCCGCCAGCGCCGCGATGGCGACGCCATGGCGTGATGACTCGAGCGCGTGGAGGATCTTCCACTGCCGGATGACCTCCTGGTTGCGGGGCACCAGGCGATACTAGCTCCGTTCCTTCAGTTTCCTCAGAATGCGCCTGTTGCGGCGATCCGGAGTGCCGGCGGCCCGCGACGCGGCACGGTAGACGCGCTCCAGCCGCCGCATCTCCGCTTCCTCCGGCGTCGGTTTCGGCGTCACGTCGTCGTAGAGCGCGCGCGCTTCCGACTTCCTGACATGCTGATCGATGAGGAGACCGACGATGAGGTCCTGATGGCGGCCGAAGGGACGGCCGATGCGGATGCGATCGCCTTCACGGAGGATACGGTGGGGGCGGGCGGTCTGCCCGTTGACTTCGACCTTGCCGCCGTCGCAGGCGCGCTTCGCCTCGGAGCGGGTCTTGAACAGGCAGGCGATGTCGAGCCAGACGTCCAGGCGTATTGTGTCCGCCACACCTCAGATGAGGATTTCGATCGTGCCCTTCGTCTTGAGCGTCTCGACGAACGTCTCCATCCGCTCCTCGCGGTTGCGGCCCTGCAGGAACTGTTCGACCTGCTCCCGCACTTCGGCGAGTGGAATGGTCCGGGCCGGCTGCTTGTCGTCCACCTTGATGATGTGAAAGCCGTACTGTGTTTCCACGAGATCGCTCATTTGCGCCGGCGCAAGAGCGAAGGCCGCCTCCTCGAAAGCGCCGACCATCTGCCCGCGCTCGAAGTAGCCGAGATCCCCGCCGGCCTGGGCGGTGCCGGGGTCCTCGGAGTGCTCCCGCGCGAGCGCCGCGAAGTCCTGCCCGCCCTTCACGTCCTTGAGGATCCCCGCGGCTTTGGCGCGGGCCGGCTCTCTGGCCCCCGCGTCGGCATTCTGCGGCACCCGGATGAGAATGTGGCTGGCGCGCACGCGCTCACCCTGCGCAAACTCCGAGGGGTGGCTCGTATAGAACTCCTCGACCTGCTGCGGCGTCACCGGCGCGCCGGCGGCCTCGGCGTCGAGCATCCGGTCCACCTGCATGCCGTGGCGGACGCTCGTGCGCAGGCCGTCGAGGGTGAGCTTGCGCTGGCCGAGGGCCTGCTGAAACGCATCGTCGGACTGAAACTGCGAGCGAATCTCGGTCAGCCGCGCGTCAAGATCCGCCTCGGGAACGGCAATGTTGCGCGTCGCGCTCTCCTGAACGAGGAGGCGGAACGCGATGAGCTGGTCCAGGACGCTGCGAAGCACCCGGTCGCGCTGCTCGGCCGGCACCGGCTGCCCGACGCGCGCCTGCATCTGGGCGAGCGCCGACTCGAGGTCCGTCCGGCTGATCGCGTCGCCGTTGATCCGCGCGACCACGTCCGGCAGTTCGGCCGAGACCGGCTTGACCTCCGCCAGCGGCGGCGGCTCGGTCTGAGGCAGCGGGCCGCGTGGACGCGCCGACGCCGTCGCAGGCGCCAGCAGCGAAAAAACCACGAGCAGGCGAAGCATTCGAGTCACGGGCGCTCCTTGACTGACTAGCTGGTAGCTGGTAGGCGGTAGCTCGTAGCCGTAAACAGGAAGTCTACCAGCTACTGACTACCGACTACCACCGACCGGCTACCATCTACCATCTACCGGCTGCCAGCTCGTAAAGCCCTCAACCCCGCCTGCCAGTTCAAACACAACCGTCACAGGCGAAGACGTCGGCGCGGCGACGTCGCCGACCGTGAACGTCCCTTGGCACGCCATCCGCCTCTGTCGGCGCCGTGGCCTGGCCCTCGGTCGAATACGTGCGGCGCGATCCCGCACGGAGCGTCCTGCAGCAGATCGTGCGCGAGCACTTCGAGACGTTCCGGGCGGAGGCCGCCCATCTGCGCGACGGCGAGGGCCTGCCGCGGTTCGTCGAGGAGGAGTTTCACGCGGTCCTGCGGTGTGGATCGCCTGGTGGCCTTTTCCTGCAAAGGGAGAGGGTTCTGTCCCAGTTGCGGCGGGCGCCGGATGACCGAGCGGGCGGCGCATCTGGTGGACCACGTGTTCCCCGATGTGCCGGTGCGCCAGTGGGTGTTGAGCCTGCCCCCAAGGTCCGGTATCTGTTGGCCTGGCACCACGATTTGTGCAAGGCCCTCGTGGGCGTGCTGCTCCGAGAGAGAGATCGCCACCTGCGAGACCGGGCTCGCGCGCGGGATTTCGTTGACCCGCGCGGCGGCGCCGTGGCGGATGTTCTTGCGGCGATCGAGCCGGGTGTGACGCGCCTGCTCGCGCGGCGGGACTTCGGCGACAGCGATGACGGCGATCGGTCGGACACATTCGCCGAGGCGACACCGGTGCTGGCCGGGCTGGCTGCGGCTTCGGTCCAGGGCCTGGTCGCGCTCGGTCACGTGCCGGGGAGGCGCCCCGGGCGGCTCGGCGACGCGCCGGAGGACGTGACCGAGCCGGGGCCGGGCGCGTGTCATGCGCAGTGGCAGGGCTTCGACCTGCACGCCGGTCTCGTGGTGCCGGCCGGCCAGCGCGACCGGCTCGAGCGCGTGTGTCGCTACACGTTGCGCCCCCCCTGTGACCGACGAGCGGCTCCGCCTCGGGGCCGACGGCCGCGTCGTATTGGCACTCCGCCACCCGTGGGCGGACGGCACGACGGACGTCGTGTTCGAGCCGACCACGTTCCTGGAGCTATTGGCGGTGCTCGTGCCGCGGCCCCGGGTCAACCTGGTCCTGTACCACGGCGTGCTGGCGCCGCGGGCGGCGTGGCGCGGCGAAGTGGTGCGTCGGCAGAGTGATGGAGTCGATGACGGCTCTGACGTCGTCGGCGTTGGGCGGGGCGTCCCCGATCCATACGCGGTCATCTGGCTCATATAGAATCTGGCGCAGGCCTTCGAAAGTCGGGTCCGCCTTGATCCAGCAGTAGCGTTGCTTCGCGGGGTTGAACAGGTTGGCGATCGAATGCGCGTCGGAGCCATGCACGACTGGCTTGTGGCCGCGCAGGTGCGCGAACTCCTTGGGACGAATGCCACCGCGTCCCAGCCATGCTTCGCGTTCCGCCGGGTTACCGGAGAAGACGATGTGGGCGAAGCGATAGATTTCTCGCCGAGTCGTGACGTATCCGCTGTCAGTGAGTCCAGCCGCACCGTCCTCTGAGCCTGCCTGCACCGCGACGAGGGCGTTGTTTCGGAGCCATTCCTCCGTCTCGAACCATACACGAAAGACGTCGAGATCGATTTTGAATTGATTGACGCCCTCGGCATAGGCAGCCTCGGCTCCCGTTCGAAGGTGTGGCTTCGCGATCAGGCCGAGCCGAACGAGGCCGTTCCTGGTGCACGAGATGTCAGTGTCGTTCCGCTTGATCTTGAGCCGGGTCAAGGCTTCGTCGATTCGCTCGACGCGATCGGTGTCGTCGGGCGAGACCAGCAGGTGCAGGTTGATGCCCTTACTGTCTCTCGTCTCGGGCGATACGCGAAACTCGATATTCGGGAACGCGAACACGATGTTCTCCATGCGGCCCGCATCGCGATGGCCCTTGAAGGTCTTGTAGGTGTTGATACTGGCGTAGTCGGTCACACCCATGACTGCGATCGACGCGTCCGCGCCCTCAACCGCATCGAGATACTCGTCCCAATCGCCAAACTGGTCTTCGCGCGCGGTCCCGGGCGCGTGAACGTGCGGATCCCATCGCCGCCACTCCGAGCCCCGCCCATAGGGGGTGACCATTCGCCCTGCCTCCGGCGTTAAGAGGTTAGTTTCGCGAGACGAACGAGATGCCTATTCTAGATGAGCTGTGCGATGCGGGCCGCTGATGGGGCAGGAGCGCGCCCGGCCAGGCGAGCCGGATCATCATCGTCGTTCGCAGCAATTCGAGGGTACCAGTATTTGCGGATTTGCGGGTGTTCTCCCTCAGGCAGGTATGACCGGCACGACAACCAGTGGGGTTAACAGGTAACGTGTTACGACGCTGTGGTTCCCGAGCAGGAACATGTTCCTCTACGGGGATCCCGCGGACGTGTCACCGTGCATTCGCTGCGCAGCCGCGTCCGTTGTCTTCGGTTCAAGGCGCGGGCGGGACGAGCGGCTCAAGCGACTCGACGAGCTTCGGGAGATCCCCGGTAACCACCTGCCACACGATGTCCTCGTCCACGCCGAGGTAGTCGTGCACGACCTTGTGCCGCATCCCGATGATATTCTCCCAGGGGACCTCGGGATGGGTCACGGTGATCTCGCGTGACACCTGGCGGGCGGCCTCGCCGATCACTTGGACGAGATGAATGAGGGCGAGACGAAGGTTCTCGTCAGCGTCGTACGTCTCGCGGGGCAGATCCCGGACCTTGGCCACCGCCTTCCTCGCCATGTCGAGCATGTGCCCGACGTAGACGAGGTCACGCGGCGACATAGAGCGGTTCGGCCTCCCGCAGGACCTGTTCCCGGATGCGCATGTTCAGGAACTTGGGGGTGACCAGGTCCACCCGACGGCCCTGCAGCAGCCCGGACAACTCGCGCTCAATGCTGACGAAATTGAGGCCCGGAACGTGACCTGGCTGAAACTCCACCAGTACATCGACGTCGCTGTCCGGGCCGAAGTCGTCGCGGAGTGCCGACCCGAACAGCGCCAGCCGCGCGATACGGTGCCGCTGGCAGAACGCCCTGACGGCGCCGCGGTCGATGACCAGGTGCGGGCTCATGACGTCGTCTATGATACCGCCGTCAACGGCATGTGCCGCGGGTGCTGAACGCAGGCTCTTCGAGCCACCGACCTGGCGGGCGTCGCACGTCCCTGGACCATGACAGCTGCGCGCGGCGTCCCGATCGCAGGAACGCCGTCTCTGCGGGCCGAATAACACGAGAACTCGCCAAGATGCAGCCGTCCCCCTACGCCACATCCTGAAGCATGCGGAATGCCGCGGCATGCTGTGAGCGACGGACCAGGGAGGCCGTCGCCCATGCCACATGCCAAACCCCTCACGCGCAAGAAGACGCCGAAACGTGTGCTCGCCCTGCCCGACCTGAAGCACGCGAAGTCGACGGTCCTCAGCAGCCTGACCTCGCGAAGCGGTCAGCGCACCTACGATCACGCGATTCGCGAGTTCGTCGCGTGGTACTGCTCGGAGCCACGTCTCGCGTTCAACCGCACCGTCGTTCTTCGCTATCGAATTCACCTCGAGCAGCGGCAGTATGCACCGGCCACCATCAACTTGCGGCTCGCGGCCATTCGCCGGGTCGCCTACGAGGCGGCGGACGCGGGTCTCCTGAGCCCCGAACTGGCCGCGGGCATCCGGCGCGTGAAGGGCGTTCGGCGTCTCGGGGTCCGGCTCGGGAACTGGTTGACGCCCGAGCAGGGCCGGCGGCTGCTGGAACACCCGCAGTCAGCCACGCCGCGCGAGCTGCGCGACCATGCGATGCTCGCCATGCTCATCGGCTGTGGCTTGCGTCGAGGCGAACTGCTGGCGCTCACGCTGGAGTCGGTCCAGCAGCGAGAAGAACACCGGGTCATTGCTGACCTGGTCGGTAAGGGCAGTCATGTCCGGACCGTGCCGATCCCGCGGTGGGTCAAATCCGCGGTCGACGCGTGGACAGCGGCCGCCGCCATCACCGAGGGCCCGGTGTTCCGCGCCATCAACAAGGCCGGGCGGATCTGGGGTGACGGGATGTCGCCGAAGGTGCTCTGGGATGTCGTTCGCGTGGCGGCGGCGCATGCCGGCATCGAGAAGCTGGCACCGCACGACCTTCGCCGCACCTGTGCGCGACTGTGTCACCTGGCGGGTGGCGAACTCGAGCAGATCCAGTTCCTCCTGGGCCACGTCTCGGTCCAGACGACGGAGCGGTACCTCGGATGCAAACAGAAGCTCCGGTGCGCCGTAAACGATCGGCTCGGCATCGAACCGGATGCCGCCTTGTGACGTCGGCCAGTCAAGGGCGGACGGCCGAACCGTCCGCCCTTGACGACTACAGGAGAGTAATCCCCGAAGCTGCGTTCTTCGCTGATCTGGGAGCGCCCATCGATGGACGGGTCGAGCGCCGCCGTTGTGACGATGGCCGGCGCTCGACTCTGCGTATGGTCGGTTTGCTCACTGCTTTGGCGGCACGAACTCGAAGCCGTACGTCGGCGCGAGCGCCATCATCTTCTGTATCTCGCTATACGGCGTTTCAGCCGGTGGCGGCAACGTCATCGACGGCGCCGGCACACTGCACTCTTGAAAGAAGCCTTCAGCGCCGGCGGGCGCGACCATGACGAGAATCCGCACCTGCTCGGAGTCGATCGTAAACGAGTGCGCGACGTCGCGCGGAGCGAAGACCATGGTGCCTGCCATGGCCTTGATCGTCTTGTCGCCCACAGACAACGTCATCTCACCTTCGACCACATAGAACGTTTCGTCTTCCCGATGGTGAATGTGCCTGGGCGGCACGTTGCCCTTGCGGGTCACCTGTTCCATCAACGCGAATTGCCCCCTCGTGTCTTCGCCATTGGCGAGGAATGTCAACAGCCAGCCGCTGTACCAGACTGATCGCTCGAGGGACTGGCGCCCTCTGCCAAATGTGACGATTTCCCCGACCCCTGTTTTCATTGCGGTTTCGGTCACCATCATTCGCTCCTCTTCTCGGCGGGGTTGCGCGGCCAGCCTGCTGAACGCTTCGCCCTTCTCAATCAGGCCTGCGACACGTGAGTTCGACGCGTTCTTGCTCATTGCTTTCCTGGCGATCGCCGATGACAGGAGACTACCGTTCTTGGAGCGGCGAGACTTCGGGCGGATTATCCATTTTCGTGATCTTCAAAGAATGGGTAGTTCTACCCAAGGAGGTGATGCTGGTACGCCCAGGCGGTCGCCGCGGCACGAGTGGGTACATCCAATTTCACGAAGATGTTGCTCACGTGCCGATCGACCGTCTTCTCGCTCAGGAAGAGCGCGTCGGCGATGGCCTTGTTCGTCTTGCCGGATGCGACCAGCAACAGCACTCCGAGTTCCCGCGCGCTCAAGCCGTGGGGAGATGTCGGACGGGTGCCGGCGGGCGCAGGTGCCGCCATGGCCTCGATCGCCGCTACATCTGGAGCAGCGCCCAGCTGCACGAACACTTTTTTGGCAGCGTCGACTTCGAGCACCGCGCCGTCGGTGTCGCCGAGAGCCTGGAAAGCCCGAGCCATGACGAGACGGATGCGCGCGCTCAGGTACGGTGCCCCGGCGCGTTGCCACGCGTCCCGAGCGTGCCGCAGTGGATCGATGGCGCTGCGGGCGTCGCCTTCCGCCAGCGCCAGGGCTCCCTTCGCGTGCTGCGCCATGGCGGTCAGCAACTCCATCCCAAAGCGTTCCGCCAGCGCGCTCAGTTCGCTGGACGCTCGGCGCGCCTCGCCGAGATCGGAGGCGGCCAACATGATCTCCACGTGCGCTGGCAGGAAGCGCGTGCGCTTGAGCGGATCGCTCGTCTCCGACAACACACGCCGTGACGCAGCGGCGGCGACGTCGACCCGACCCTGGGCGACGCGGAGCAACGCCAGCCCCGGATGCGGATCTCGGCCACGCTCGCTGGCCCGGCCATAAGCCTGTTCGGCTTCGGTCAGCTCGCCCCGGAGACGATAGATCTCGCCTTCCTGGTAGGCCGCATGGCCTGCGTCACCGCCTCGCGCGTGTGACAATCGGATCGAAGCGCGGCGGGCCTCCTCGAACGCCTCGGTCCACGCGCCGCCGAGCTGCATTATTTCCGAGCGATGAACCAGACAGGTGGCCGCGAATGGCACGAGTGCGCGGCTGCGCCTCGCACCAGCTGCTGAGCGCCATCGTCCATTCGCGCGCGCGATCCAGCGCATGGGTGTGTTGGCAGGCGGCGATCGCGTCGCAGTAGATCAAGCCCGTGACGACCGGAGAAAGCTCGCCGCCTGTCGCCGCCACCATCGCCTCGTCCAGGCATCGAAGGCCATCGGAGAGCCGGCCTTGTCGGATCATCGCGCGGCCTTGGAAATCCCTGCCGAGCGCGCAGTCGTCGCTTCCGCTGCGGCAGTCCGGGCCGCTGCGTGATCGCCTGCGGCTGTAAAACGGAATATGCGGAGCAGCCTCAGATAGCCGCACTCGGCGCAGTCCTGTCCGTTGGGATCGACCAGACGCTCGGTCCGCCCCTGCCAGCCGCTTGCCCGAGCCGTCTGACCCAGGGTCATCGTGCGCAATGCCAGCCAGAACGCGGCTGTGGGGGCGAATTCAGGGCTCCGGATCGTATAACAGCCCGTGGCAGAAGTCCTGATTCCGAGTGAGCTAACGAACAGCGTGGTCGGTGACGTGAACCGCCTGCGGATCGCCGTGATGTGTCGACGCGACGACGAGATCGCGGTCAGCCGGCGTCGGATGACGCCCATGAGTACCTATAACGTCACGATGACGGCTGCCACACGGCCCTGCAGCCCGCGCGGCGTGCCGATCCCGATCGGGTGACGCATGACGAGTCCGAGATTGAATCCACCGGCGTGAATCAGGAGACGCTTCAGGATATTCGTGTGGCCGCGCAGGTGCGTACGACGCATGCCGCCCGTGTCATAGAGATGCGCAAAGGAGCGTTCGATCCGTTCGCCGCGTTGCCGCATCAGGCGGCGTCCCCGTCGTCCCCGAATCCGGCGACGATTGCCATACACGGGCGCCTGGGCCTCGGGCGCCTCCGACCAATCGCGTCGCCCCCGGTCCGGCTCCGCAATGTAGGAGCGGATGCCCACGGCGTCGAGGTCGACCATCGTCTGATTACTGTGCTAGCCCTTGTCGGCGCTGATCTCTTCCAGCGGCTGCGGCTCCGCGAGGTCGGCCTGCGCGTCTTCGATCTGATCCGCCGCCGCGGGCGCCGTTTCGACGATCGTCGTCGTGTCGCCGTGGTCGGCGCCCTGCAGCGTGACCGCGACGATGGCGCCGGTCTCCAGGTCCACCGCATGCTCGGCTTTGTGGGCCAGATGCGTGCGGCCATCCTTCATCTTCGCGACCTTCGCATCGGGGTCCCACGGATGCTTCCAGTCCTTGTTGGACGTCTTCTTCTTGCGCTTGCGATCCAACCGCGCCAAATCCTCACGCGTCGGCGTCTCGATACCCGAGGCCTTCGCGAGGCCGGTCAAAAACTCCTGATACGTTTCCTCCGTGTCCCGTCGCACGATGCTGCGCATGGCGGCGTTCGCTTCCAGCGTCGTCGCATCGATCGCGACGGTCTTCCCCTTCAGGAGCCCGGCGTCGACCAGTCGTTGCTGCACCCAGGTGAACACGGCCCGATGCGTCTCCACGTCGATCGGGCGTCGCGTCCGCGAAATCGTCGAGTGGTCAGGCGGCGCCTCATTGAGCGGGAGCCGCACGAAGCTGCGGACGGCCAACGAATCGGCGGCCCGCCACGCAATGCCGCGCTCCGAGTCGATCCCTTCGAAATAGCCGAGGAGCAACAGCCGGAAATACCGGCCCGGCGCCAGCCCCGGCCGCCCCATGACGCGCGCGTAAAACCGGTGACATTGACCTTCCACAAACCGGTCGAAGCCGTGCGCGTCCAACATCGCGTTCAATCGGGTGTAGAACGGATGTCCCGGCGACGCCGGCAGGTCAGACGCCGCGATCCACAACGGTGGTTGGTCGGTCTTTCGCGTGCCCATCGACATGCGCAGCAGTGTAGTACGAGGGATCGATCGTGTCGATCCCTAATTCAGACTTTCACCACGGGCTGATAAGGGGCCTTCCGTCAACGTCGGGAATCCTCTAATATCACCTATGAATATCGGCTATCGTCCGTCGTGGTGGTCGAGGCTCCGCAGCCATTCGTCGCTCATTTTGGGCAGGGCGGGTTCGCTCGCGCGCATGACGAACGTTCAACGCCCCTGCCAAGGTCGCCCGCCTCGCCGAAGCGCGGCAGCGCGGAGGCGGGTTATACTTTCTGCTTCCGCCATCGCGACTGCCGTGCCGAGGTAGCTCAGTTGGTAGAGCACGTGACTGAAAATCACGGTGTCGGCGGTTCAATTCCGTCCCTCGGCACCATTTTTACTAATAAATTAGCGATCCTGGGATCGGGGCTACACTTCGGGGTAACACTGGGGTAACAACGAAGCGGATATAGCCGCCGGCGTATGCATAGGCACGTCGTGATTGGCCTATGCGACCAAGAGCTTCGCGCGGCGCCGCATCGAGCGATGCTCCTTGACGACGATTTTGACGTCGCTGCCGAGGAGGACGAGAAAGCGAACCAGGCGATCGAGAGAGAAGCCGGACAACTTGCCGCGACGCAGTGCGGAAACCTTCGGCTGCTCGACGTCGAGAATGTCTGCAGTCTGCGCCTGCGTGAGATGGCGGCGCTCGATAATCTGCGTGAAATTCTGGAAATCTCACGTTCATGTCCGTATTCATTGAGTATTGTGAATATCGGCTCCCTTCGATCCGTCTCCAGAAGTCGCCAAGAGTCTCAGTAAATCTCGCGACGAATCGCGAGTGGTGGGCGGCACCTCGTAACCGTCATGATGCCGAGAAGACCTCCGTTGGGACGGTTGGGCTATTCGCAGTGTGTCAGAAATTGAGCTATACTTCTGACACTGAGTCTATTGATGAAACCTCTATCGACACGGATCCTGGAAGAAGTGGCCGAGCTGCCAGAAGGTGCGCCGCTGTACGCGAAGGCGCTCCTCCACCTGGGGAGCCGTGTCGCGATTGACCAGGCGCTGTCTCGTCTTGTTCGCCGGGGGGGGCTCCTGCGGGCGGGTCGAGGGCTCTATGTGCGTCCGGTCGAGACGCGGTTTGGAATGCGCGCGCCCAGCGTGCCGGCGGTGCTCGACGCCCTGACGGCGACGACTGGCGAGACGATCACTGCTCATGGTGCGGCCGCGGCCAACTCGTTGGGGCTCACCACTCAAGTCCCGGTCCGTACGGTCTATCTCACCTCGGGACCGACCAGACGTCTGCACTTCGGTGCCCAGACCGTCGAACTCCAACACGCGCCTCGATGGCAACTCTCGCTGGCTGGACGACCGGCAGGAGAGGCAATTCGTGCGCTGGCGTGGCTGGGGCGAGGGCAGAGCCGTGCGATGACCAGCAAACTCGGAAAGGCGCTCTCGGCTCAGACGCTCAAGGAGCTGTCGGCGGCGCGGGGACGACTGCCGACATGGATGGCGCAGCAGATCAGCACGCTGGTCCAGCATGGCTGACGATTTCTTCGCGCTTTCGCCGACGGATCGGCAGATGCGCTGGACGTGGCCGCGGCGCGGTCCGGTCGCGGCGTTCCGACAATCTTGCAATAACCCAAGGCGTTAGGTATAATCGTGCCTACGGTTCTTCGCGAAGAGGGGTTCGAGGTGAGGATCTACACCTTCGATCATCCTCCGCCACATGTGCATGTCGCGAAGGCTGGCGCGGTCGTGCGGATCGATCTCGCGACGCATATGGCCACCGAGATCGTTGGAGCGATTTCCGATGGGGATGTGAAACGGGCTGAACGGCTGGTCGCCCGGCATACCAAGCATCTGAAGGAAGAATGGACGACGATTCATGGCAGCGACTGACGTTACGTCGAAGGATCGTGAACGCTACGCACGGGCACGTGCACGAGGAGAGGCGCGCGCGCAGGATCCGTCCGCTGTGGTGGGGGCGCGCTACGACCCCGACGAGGATCTCATTGACCTGAAGTTTGGTGGAGGCGGGTCAATGGCAATTCCGCGGAAAGCTGTTCCCGGGTTGCAGCGGGCGTCCGCGTCAAACATGGAGGCGATCGTGGTTTCTCCGGCTGGAGACGCGTTGTCGTGGCCTTCGCTGGATGTGGACGTCTACGTTCCGGGCCTGGTCGAGCGCGCGTTCGGCAGTCGTTTGTTCGCTGCAGCGACGGGGCGGCGCGGCGGGCAGAGGCGATCGAAAGCAAAGGCGGCGGCGGCAAAGGCCAATGGCGTCAAGGGCGGTCGTCCGCGCAAGCGCCTATCGGCATAGCAGCCCCGCTGGCCTGTCGTCCGGAGAGGGTCCACTCCGAAATCGTTACCCGGTGGTCACTCCACACCCTTAGAATTATTAGGAATGGCTTTCGATTGACCGTCATGGTCAGTCGAAGGCCTTTTTTATTGGTCGTTCTGGTTGCGAGGGCGGGGAATGACATTACGGTCCTTCGAGAGCATTGATGGTCTGCTCGACCTTCCCAGATAGCTCGCAGAAATCGCTTTCGCCAAACGTCGTAGGCATCAGCCGGTGAGGTTACTGAGCTGCAGGGCGAGCGACTCCAAGCTCTCTGACTTGTAGAAGACGTATGCCGAATCGCGGGCAATCGTCGCTGCTTCGTCCGGGGTCAGGGATGCCCCCGTGAGGATCAACACCGGAAAGCCGTGGAGATTCTTGTCTAAACGAATGAATTCCAACAGTTCCAAGCCAGGGCGCCTGGGCATCCGCACACATCGAGCACGACGGCGTCGATGATGCTGCATTCGAGCACCGAGATCGCTTAACCAACGCTCCCTGCGGTCTGGACGGAATAGCCCTTCTCCTCCAAGAAATGCCGGAGGAGTTTCTGCACTGCGACTTCATCATCAACGACCAACACGGTACGAGCCTGACGGCGATCTCTCCTGGACCGTGTTCCAGCCGTGGCGAACATCGAGCGCGATCGATGCGTGATTCGCAAGCCGCGATCAACCGCGGCGACGAGCGCGTCGGTCGTGACAGGTTTCCTCAGCACACCGTCAAAATCGGTTACACGAAGGTCGCGCGTGTCGGTGCCAGTGACCACGATGATCGGAATATGGCGAGTCTCCGCGCGAGAGGCGAGTTCGCGCTGGACGTCGTGTCCCGCGAGGCGTGGAAGCGCCAGATCGAGCACGATCAGGCTCGGGATGCGACCGTCGACATACCTCAGAGCGTCGATACCGTCTTCAACAGCGACTACCGCGTATCCAGCGGCTATGAGCGTGGCCCGATACAACTCGCGCAGGGCATGATCATCTTCGACGACCAGGAGGGTCGCCTTCCGAGACGACGGGAACACGAACAGATGGTAAAGGAATTCGTTCCGTCCCAAAAGCTGAGCGGTTCATGAGCTTCACAACTCAACCATTTATTCGATTGTCGTGGCGGCCGGGCGTATGCGACCGCTGCCAACTCGTCTCGCGGTCAGAGCCTTCCTATGAGGTGCGAGAACACTCGCGCATCTGACGTGCGCTCCGTCCCACTGCTCAATGTCGCCGGCCGATGGTGGGAATGCGGTCGTCGTTCCTGGCTTTGCGATCACGACCAACTAGATCGAGGACCGAAGAGCCCGGAGGCCCTCAGCGATATTCGACGGGCCGCTACTTCGGCCGCTCGTCTCGTTCGAATTCGACGAGTCGACCTTGCTCGACCCGAACCTGCATGGGATAAACGTCCGCGGCGGATGTCCCCTTCGCCATGTACATCATCGTGTCCGCTCGAGCGAGCAGCGCCTCAGCGAGCTGTCTGGCGATAGGCTGACGCTCACGAGCCGCATCGAGCCTCAAGCAGACGACGCCGACATCGACGGTCACCCGGCGCGAGGCCAGACGGGCATCTTCAGTTGACCAGTCATGACATTCGACCGCCGTTCGAAACCGTTCAGCCACCAGCCGGGCGGTCTCGGCATGATCGAGGTCAGGGATGAGAAAGCAGAATTCGTCGCCGCCAAAGCGCGCATGCAGCTCCCGACCGTCCCGTATCTCCGGAGCGTCACGTGCGAGGAGATCGCCCGACCGGACCTGCTCGCGCAATAGCTGGGCCACCCGCCCGATGATACGGTCGCCGACAGCATGACCGAGTGTGTCGTTGTACGATTTGAACGAGGTGATGTCCACTAGGCCCACGGCGCACCAGGGACCTCGCTGCTCGAGTGCTAGGAACGTCTCCAGCTGATCGAGGAACCGCGGAGAGTTCATCAGCTGCGTCTTGGGATCGCGGTGCACCTGGTCGGTGAGATCGGTGACCAGGAACTCAAAATATCGTGCGATTGTGCTGACGGTGGCGTCGCGCGCCGAAAGCTCGGTGCGCAGTCGATTCACGCGTGTGGCGGAGCCTGCGCACACTGCTCGAATGGCCTCTTCCTTCGATTGTTTCCACAGACGTTCGTGTCCCAGCACGACGTTGTCGAGTGCCTCCAGCAACGCGTGCTCGTCGGATGGCCGCAGGTCCAGCCGCTCACGCACCCACTGCTGCAGGTCTGACCGTGTGTGGGGCCTGATGCCCGGCTTCACTTGATGATCACATTCGCAGCGGCTCGGCCAGTAGGGCACCCGGCCTCTGCGAGCACGGTGGTCAGCAGGACTCGAGTGGCGTTGTCGTCGTCGACAATTAGCACTTTGTACGGCATCGCCCTCTGGGTACCCCGCCGGGCCGAGAGCGCAATAGGTGTGCCCGACGCACACATTGCGGTACACGGGATGTTCCCGCACGGCCAGATGGCCGACGGCACAGATCGCCATTACAGATTTGAAAGCGCTGAGTCCGTTCTGTCCGTGCGCATGGCAGTGCCCGACCGCTTCTCGGCGCGTGCGCCCCTCAAGCCTGTTGACTGGCGCAGCTCTTGCTCCAAGGCGGCCAGGAGGGATTTTGAATGCGTTTCCTACTCGCAGCCATCGGGGTGTGTATCGTAGGCGCGATGGCGTGTGGCGGTTCCAGCTCGCCCACCGGCCCTTCGGGCGCAGGCGCCACGTTCAATCTGATGCTGAAGGATAGCCCATTCAGCGATGCCAAGTCCGTGTTCGTCACCTTCTCGGAAGTCACCGCGCACCGCGATACGGAGAGTGACTTCACAAAGCTGCCGTTTGCTGGAGACGCGACCGCGCGCACATGTGACCTGAAGAAGCTGGAAACCGCGCAACACATCTTGGGAATCGGGACGCTGCCTGCCGGCCATTACACGCAGGTGCGGTTAGTCGTAGCCAGCGCAACGATCTATTTCGACAACGCGGCCACCGGCGACGCGTGCGCGCCGACCATTGCCGCGCCTGCCGGTCGAAGCGCCCCCCTCGACATTCCATCTGGCGAAGTCAGACTCAATCGCCAGTTCGAGGTGCCCGCGAGCGGCGCCACTACGATGTTGCTGGACTTCGATGGTGATCGATCGATTCGGGAGACTGGGAACGGCCGCTACATGATGTCTCCGGTGATTAGCATCGTTAGTGTGCAATAGCTGAGGACCAGCGTCAGAAGGCGCACGGCCTGCCGCAGGCGAGCAGGTAGCTCGGCGCCGACCCGCCCAGAAACGTCCAGCGCGACGTGAGCGTTGTCCCGGGCGCGAAGCCGGCCAGGCGGAACCAGACGTGGATCGGGTTGACGTCCGGTGTGAACGTGTCGGTGATGTCCACGGCCGCACCGTTGCGCACGTCCCGCGCCGTGACGATGTTCGAGATCCGGCCGGTGACCGCCTCCTCGCCGAAGGGGATCGCCGGAGCCACCTGGCCGACCGCACCTGCTGATGCCGACGGCGCGATCGGTGGCGGACCTGGTGGCCGTGCGACCGGTGACGGGGCCGGCGGCGGCGCGGCGACAGCGGGCGGCGGCGGGGCAAGCCCGGTCGTCGTCGTGGTTGACCCCGGCGCGATGGCCACCGGGTTACCGCCCATCATCGGGGCGACGTTCCACACATAGCGATAGGCCTGCCCCGGATCGGTCTTCACTTCGTATCCGCCGCCCGCCGGGCCGTTGTTCGCCGCATAGTCATGGCTGTAGAAGAGCAACCAGCGTCCGGTGTTCGGCTCGCGGTACGGATAGTTGCGACCGTCGGCATAGCGCATCGGCGACATCTTGTTGAGGACCGGGTCCGTGACGCGATGGCCGTTCACCGCCACTTCGAGGACGTAGTTGCCGCCGGCCGGTTTCTCGTAGAGGAGACGCGCCTCGATCGGCAGGATTCCGCCATCAAGTTGGAGCGGGCCCGACCACTCCTGCCCTGGCTGCAGCACGATGCTGCCGCGGATGCGCGGGCGTGATGCGGCGGCAAAACGATCGGCGCTGACCCGCGCCGGCTGCGACACGCCGATGCCGGGCCATACCAGCGCCGCATCGCCGCGGCTCACCGTGCGCGATTGGCCCGTTGCGGTCTCACGGACCTGCACCTGTCCGCTCACCACGAGGACCGCCGCAGCACCGTTGGGCGCCAGATCGACGACGACGCGTGCAGTGCCGCCGTCGGCGGTGACGAGCGCAGCCGGCAGCTCCAGGCGGATATCAGGCTCAGCCGCGGCGATACGCGTGGGCGACCACGCAACCTGCATGATCCGCGGCGCTCCGAGAGCTGGAGGGCTCTGCCGTGGGTCGTTCGGGTCGAACCGGATGAAGTCTCCACCGCCGTTGCACGTGCCTCTGACGCTGCCGTGCTCGGACGAAATCCGTTGAATCTGAGCCTGCGTGGGCGCGGCGGTCGCGGCGGGCATCAGGTCAACGTCGCGTCCGACAGGGATCGATAGCGAGGCGTTCGGCAGGTAGTGCCGCACGACTGTGTTCCCGAACCAGACGAACTGTTTTTCCGAGTCCGGCTCTCCTCGCGTCATCTGCGAGATGGTCTCGTCGACACTTAGGCCGCTCCGCACAGTGGCCAGCGCCGTTTGCAGCCACGCCCTGTCGTCCAGAACAGCGAAGCCGCGCTGGATGCGGTCCGCCAGGAATCCCGGCACCCCTCGCTGCCGCCCGGTGTTGTCGAACACGCTCCACGCCGGACCACCGGTGATAGCGCAGGCATCGTGCCCGAGGATCTGCGGCTTCACCCGGTCGAATGTCGGCACGTCGCGCCACGGGTCGCTCGGCTCGCTGCCCGGTGCCGGCGGCGGCAGAGTGGCTGCCACCGCCGCTCCGGCTGCCGTCAGGCACTTGTCGGCGGCTTGCAGGTACGCCGGGCGTCGTTTTTCCACCTCCGCTCGCCAGCCGTTAATCGTTCCTATCGTCCCGATCGCTGTGCTGGCGGGAGGGCGGGGCCGCATAGGCGGCATTCCGTCAACCAAGGGCGCGAAAACCCCGTTTATCGTGCGCGACCCAAGTAGTTCCGCGGACGCCCGCCTCATCCCGTCCTCGTCCGATCTCCCCCCGTGCTCCAGTCTCATTCCCCTTGTTGAAGGCGCGTCACGACGGATCGTCGCCGTGTTCGGACGGGCTGATCTCGCAGCGGCAGACCGGCTCACGCCGGCGTGCCAGGCAAGCCTGATCACGTCCGCTGCGGAGAGATCAGGCCTCGACGCTCCGTCGCTCCGCTCGTGTCCACCGGTGTCCCCGTTGGGTTCCTGCTTCGCCGTGAAGGAACCGCAACACGGACACACGGAGGACACGCCGATGACAACGGGAACGATGAGACTTCGGGAGCTGACGATTCGATATACGGTCAAGAAGGACGGAGCAGGGAAGCCGGTGTCGGTGGGCCGCCGCGTCGGCACGCCGGCAGAGTGCGCGGCTGCCTTCAGTGTCGTCCTCCAAGACGAGCCGTCGGAGGTGTTCGCCATCCTCTGTCTCTCGACCAAGCACCGCGTGATTGCGTATCACGAGGTGAGCCGCGGAACGCTCGATTCCACACTGGTCCATCCGCGCTATGTTCTTCCCAACATAAGCGCGGGTGGACGGATTGCGCGATGACCGCGCCGCCAACCACGCCTGCGAGGTTTGGTGGTGGTCCCCTTGCTGCCAGGTCCATTCCCATCGTGGCCAGAGGCCGGCTGGCTCTCAGGTTGAGGACGTGGCAGTTCTGGCATCCGATACGGGGACCGATTTTTCGAACCCGAACGAGCCGATTCAGATACAGGGGTCGCTGGATGTCTGGGTGATACCCGGCCAGCCAGGAGGGCTCGTGCTCTCGCAGGCGAGTGGGAGCACGGCGATTACTGGAACAGCGCTCAATCCCACGATTCCGCTTCCGCCGGGCACGACCCTCACGGTTGTGACCAATTCGATTACAGGGTCGGTCGTTGGCAGCACCGTAACGCTGACCCATGCGCATGTTGGGGTCGTGAGGACGATTACCGAGGGCGTGACCATCACCGCCACCGGAACCGGCAACACCCGCTATTCGTTCCAGGCAACCAGTACGACGATGTCCGGCACGGGGACTACCACAGTGACGACCGTCACCACGTGCTCCGGCAGCGAGTTTTGTCCTCCTTCGACCACCAGCACCACCACCAACACCGTCAGTGTGACAGTCACGAAACAATGAGGACGGGACGATTCGGTGATAATCGGAACTATGCGAAGGCGGTGGCTGGGGCTGGCCGTTCTGCTGTGCTTGGCGTTGTCACACGCTCCAGTCGCGCACGGCCATGCGCAGAATTCCAGCAACACCGATCGCTTTGCGGCACAGCGCGCGGCGATGGTCGCCGACCAGATCGAAGCGCGCGGCGTCACCGATCGACGCGTGCTGGACGTGATGCGCAGCGTACCGCGGCATCTGTTCGTCCCTGAGCCTCTGCGGTCGCGGGCCTACGACGATCGCCCGTTGCCGATCGGGGAAGGGCAGACGATCTCGCAGCCCTTCATCGTGGCGTTCATGACGGAGGCGCTCGGTGTGAGCGCCCGGCGCAGGGTGTTGGAAATCGGAACCGGGAGCGGCTACCAGGCTGCCGTGCTCAGCCGTCTGGCGAAGGAGGTGTACACGATTGAGATCGTGCCGGCCCTCGCGCGCCGGGCCGCGGATACCCTCAAGTCCCTCGGGCATTCGAACGTCCACGTGCGCGAAGGCGACGGGTATGCGGGATGGCCCGAACATGCGCCGTTCGATCGAATCATGGTCACCGCGGCGCCGGAGCGGATTCCGCCGCCGCTCCTCGAACAGCTCGCGCCGGGTGGGCGCATGATGATCCCGGTCGGCGGCGCCGAACAGTGGCTGACCGTCGTGGAAAAGACGCCGAACGGCGTCGTCGAGCGGCGGACGATTCCGGTGCGATTCGTGCCGTTTACGCGGGGACAGTAACCGCTTCCGGCTCCCGCAGCAGCCCGAGCTCCTTGCGCACGCGGTCTTCGATGATCTGCCGGATGTCCGGGTTCTCGCGAAGGAACTGCTTCGAGTTTTCGCGCCCCTGCCCGAGCCGCTCGCCGGCGAAGGCAAACCACGCGCCGCTCTTCTCGACAATACGCTTGTCGACCGCCAGGTCGAGGAGGTCGCCCTCGCGGGACACCCCTTCGCCGTACATGATGTCGAACTCCGCTTCGCGGAAAGGCGGCGCCAGCTTGTTCTTCACGACCTTGACGCGTGTCCGGCCGCCGATGATCTGGTCGCCATCCTTGATGCTGGCGATGCGGCGGATGTCGATACGCACCGAGGCGTAGAACTTGAGCGCCCGGCCGCCGGTGGTCGTTTCGGGGTTGCCGAACATGACGCCGATCTTCTCGCGGAGCTGGTTGATGAAGATCAGCGTCGTCTTCGACTTCGAGACGACGCCGGTGAGCTTGCGGAGCGCCTGCGACATCAGGCGGGCCTGCAGGCCCATCTGCGCGTCACCCATCTCGCCCTCGATTTCGGCCTTCGGGACGAGCGCCGCCACTGAATCGACGACCACGACGTCCACACCCCCCGAGCGGATCAGCACCTCGACGATCTCGAGCGCCTGCTCGCCGTTGTCGGGCTGCGAGACGAGGAGGTTCTCCAGGTCGACGCCGAGCTTCTGGGCGTATTTCGCGTCGAGCGCATGCTCCGCGTCGACAAAGGCCGCCATGCCCCCGCCCTTCTGCGCTTCGGCAATGACCTGCAGCGCCAGCGTCGTCTTGCCCGACGACTCAGGGCCGTAGATCTCGACGACCCGTCCGCGCGGCATCCCGCCGATCCCGAGCGCGTAATCGATACTGATCGAGCCGGTCGGGATGACCTCGACCGGGGCGATGGCGCCACGCTGGCCGAGCCGCATGATCGAGCCCTTGCCGAACTGTTTTTCGATCTGGCCGACGGCGATGTCGAGCGCCCTGGTCCGTTCCTTCTGATCGTCGAGTGCCATGCGATCTCCTTCTGGTTTTCTAAGGATGGGGCGAGTATGTGACAGAGAAGGTCACGGCCGGGGTTGATCCTAGGAGCGTGCCTGACGAAAGTCAAGCGAAAATCTGTGCATGGCAGTCACCGTTCGCTATTGTTAGCAACAAGTTACGCGGCTGGTGGACTTTCGCCTCGCCATGCCCCATCGCAGATTCTGCCAGGCCCCGAGCGTCCACCGAACGCAGTTTCTGCCGCCACACGGCGGGTCTAAAGACCCGCCTCTACGACGCCCTCGCAGTCGCCTCGTAGAGGCGGACCTTCAGGTCCGCCTGTCCTTAGACCCTTTCCACCGCCAAGGCCACGCCGTTTCCTCCGCCCAGACAGAGCGTGGCAACGCCGCGCCGGAGGTTGCGCTGCCGGAGCGCGTAGAGCAGCGTGGTCAGGATGCGCGCGCCGCTCGCGCCGATGGGATGTCCCAGCGCAACGGCGCCGCCATTCACGTTCACCTTCTGCAGATCGGCGCCGAGCTCCCGGAGTACGGCAACCGCCTGCACGGAGAACGCCTCGTTGAGCTCCAGGAGATCGACGGTCTCCATGGTCCAGCCGACTTTCTCGAGCAGCCGCCGCACGGCCTCCACGGGCGTCAGAAGGAGGTACTTGGGAGGGAGACCGCTCGTTGCTTGGCCGACGATACGCGCGATCGGCGGGACGTTGAGCTGTGCCGCGCGGCGGGCTGACATGACAACAAGCGCCGCGGCGCCA